>Ga0316203_1000094_pt1 | contig 164333 bp, 147 predicted proteins | sample 6monrhotite_MG_FD_204940 | JGI IMG/M metagenome (GOLD analysis project Ga0316203, IMG submission 204940) | Microbial mat bacterial communities from mineral coupon in-situ incubated in ocean water Damariscotta River, Maine, United States -... | ecosystem: Environmental > Aquatic > Marine >... | reverse complement strand
GTCGCGTATTTAAATGGGTATTCAACCCGCCGGCAACTTACTGGAGTCAGGCATCATCCTTCATCAAATATATGGCCCGTCAGGAAGGCGGCTATGACAAGCTTGCCGGCAAGAAACTTGTTCATCTGTTCCATAACTCGGCCTATGGCAAAGAAGCCAATCCGACACTGGAAGCCCTTGCCAAGCGGTATGGGATCAAACTGACACTGATGCCGGTTGATCATCCGGGTCAGGAACAGAAAGCCCAGTGGCTGCAGATCAGGCGCAAAAAGCCAGACTGGATATACATGTCCGGCTGGGGCGTGATGAACCAGGTAGCCATCAAGGAAGCTGTTAGCATCAGATTCAACATGGATCGCTTCGTTGGTAACTGGTGGTCCGGTTCCGATGCTGATGTTCTCCCGACAGGTGCAAAATCCGCTGGGTATACCTCAACCACCTATCATGGCGCAGGCACCAGTTGGCAGGTTCACAAAGACATTATCAAATACGTTTATGACGGTGATGAAGCCAAAGCCAAAGAAAACAAATTTGGTGAGGTTCTTTATAACCGCGCATTAGCAAACGCCATGTTTGGTGCTGAAGCCGTTCGTACCGCACAAGGCAAATATGGTAAAAAGTCTCTGACTGGCGAACAGGTCCGGTGGGGTCTTGAAAATCTGAACATCACAAAAGCCGATCTGAAACGGCTTGGCATGGCCGGTTTCACGCAGCCCGTTAAAATCAGCTGTGCAGACCATGAAACCATGGGTGCCGTTGGCTTCCAGAAGTGGGATGGATCGAAATGGACCCTGACCAAGGAATGGCTGAAGCCCATGCGTGACATCGTTCGGCCCATGGTCGAAGCCGATGCCGCAGCTTACGCCAAGGAAAACAAAATCACGCCACGGAGTTGCAATTAATCCGATGACTTCCGAAACCGCTCTTAAAGAAGCGGGGGCAATCGAAACGGCGCGCCCCCTTCTCACCGTCAACAACATTGAGGTGATCTATGATCACGTCATCCTGGTGTTGAAGGGGGTATCGTTGGAGGTTCCCGAGGGGGGCATTGTCGCCCTCCTCGGCGCCAACGGCGCAGGCAAGACAACCACGCTGAAAGCGATCTCGAACCTGTTGGGTGCGGAACGCGGCGAGGTCACCAAAGGCTCTATCGAGGTTTCCGGCGAACGGGTCGACTCCATGAGCCCCAATGACCTGGTTAAACGCGGCGTCATCCAGGTGATGGAAGGCCGCCACTGTTTCGAACATCTAACGGTCGAAGAAAACCTGCTGACCGGTGCCTATACACGGCGCGACGGGCGCAAGGCCATCGCCGACTCACTTGAAAAAGTTTATCATTATTTCCCGCGCCTGAAAGAACGGCGCACGTCGCAGGCCGGGTATACATCGGGCGGCGAGCAACAGATGACCGCCATCGGTCGGGCCCTGATGGCCAACCCCCACATGATCTTGCTGGATGAGCCGTCCATGGGACTGGCGCCGCAACTGGTCGAAGAAATTTTCGAAATCGTCAGCGATCTTAACAAAAAAGAGGGCGTCAGCTTCCTGCTTGCCGAACAGAACACGATGGCGGCGCTTCGTTATGCGGAATACGGTTACATCCTTGAGAACGGCCGTGTGGTCATGGACGGGGACGCCGCGTCGTTGCGCGAAAATGAAGACGTGAAAGAGTTCTATCTCGGCCTGTCTTCCGGCGGACGCAAAAGTTTCCGCGACGTCAAACACTATCGCCGCCGCAAACGCTGGCTTTAATTCAATCATATCCGGATTTTTTTCATGTCCCCAAATGACACCTATTTTGACGATCTGGAGACACGGTCGTCAGACGAACGCGAGTCGAAACTGTTTGCCGCGCTTGGCGCTCAGATAGCTAACGCCAAAACAAATTCATCCTATTTCGGCACTATCCTGAAAGATGTCGATCCGACGCAAATTTCCAGCCGCCAAACCCTTGCCAGCCTTCCGGTCACCCGCAAAAGCGACCTCATCGAAATTCAGAAGAAAGCTTACCCTCTGGGTGGATTGACGGCGGCGGAACCGGGAAAACTCAAACGCATTTTTCAGTCTCCGGGTCCTATATACGACCCTGAAGGCTATGGCGACGACTGGTGGCGCACGGCGCGCGCGCTCTATGCGGCGGGTTTTCGCAAAGGCGATATCGTTCACAATACTTTCGCCTATCACCTGACCCCGGCCGGTGTGATGATGGAGACGGGAGCCGCCGAAATCGGTTGCGCCGTCGTGCCTGCGGGTGTGGGCAATTCCGAACTTCAGGTCCACGCCATCGCCGACATCCGCCCGACCGCCTACGCCGGCACGCCGTCGTTCCTGAAAATCCTTCTGGCCAAAGCCATCGAGATGGGAGAGGACATCTCATCACTGCGCAAGTCGATCGTTGGCGGCGAAGCCCTATTCCCGGGGCTGCGCAAGGAAATCGAGGACCAGGGGGTCAATTGCCAGCAGATCTACGCCACCGCTGACCTCGGCAATATCGCCTATGAATCCGATGCCCGCGAAGGGCTGATTGTTGATGAAGGCCTGATCATTGAAATTGTCCGTCCCGGCACCAACGACCCGGTGCCCGAAGGCGAAGTTGGCGAAGTGGTGGCGACGTTGTTTGCGCCTGAATATCCACTGATCCGCTTTGGCACCGGCGATCTGTCGGCGATAATGGCGGGGGCCAGTCCCTGCGGGCGTACCAACATGCGCCTGAAAGGCTGGATGGGTCGGGCCGACCAGACCGCCAAGGTCAAGGGGATGTTTATCCACCCCGCCCAGATCGCCGATGTGGTCAAACGCCATACCGAAATCCTGAAGGCGCGGCTGGTGATTGATCAGCGTGACGGCACCGACGTCATGACCTTGAGTTGCGAAGTCGAAGACCCCGACGCCATCGTCGGCAGCCAGAACGCCCTGGCCAGTCAAATCGTCGAGACCATCCAGGCCGTCTGTAAACTGCGCGGTGACGTCGGTTTTGCCGAACCCGGCAGCCTGCCCAATGATGGCATTGTCATCGACGACATCCGCAAATTTGACTGATCTGCCTTAATTTTACCTTAGATCGCCCATAAAGTTGCCACAATTGAGGTGCAGATTAAGAGCATAGACCTCCTCGTCTATATCCAGAGACCCCCCTCTCTGGTCCCCTTATCGGCGCATAGCGCCGACACTAGCGGTCGGGCTCTCGAAAGTCCGACCGCCTTTTTTTTGGAACCCATTGTCATACCGGCGGATCAGCCCGGCGCTGCTGATTAGCGGAACCTGACGCAACGCATAGACTTTTTATTCGAGAAGTTGTAGAGGTGAAAGTGTAAAGGTGTCCGACCGGGCTGCCGATCAGGAGTGCCGACCGCAAGCGGTCCGATACCAGTATTTTCTGAACGAATAAAGGAAACCGGTCCGGATTTGACATCATGTTGTTAGCGAGGATGCTGAACCACCTGATCAGGGTTGGCTCATTGACCGTTATCGACGCCCAGGGCGGAGCGCATCAGTTTGGCACGCCTGGTCCCAGTTTGCCGGGTCTTACGGTCAGACTGCATGACCCCAAGCTGCATTACAGCCTGTTTCTGCGGACCCAGATGGCGGCTGGCGAAGCCTATATGAACGGCACGATGACCGTAGAGGACGGGAATATCTATGATCTCCTGGCTCTGATCGGTCGTAATGTTGAAATTGTTGACTGGCACGCCTTCAATAAATTCACCTACTTTTGTGACCGCCTTGTGCGGCGGTTGCATCAGTTCAATCCAGTATCGAGATCGCGCAAGAATGTCGCCCACCACTATGACCTGTCGGCCAAACTATATGACCTGTTCCTGGATTCCGACCGGCAATATTCCTGCGCCTATTTCACCTCCCCGGAGGACAGCCTTGAACAGGCCCAGCGCAACAAGAAACGCCTGATCGAACACAAACTGCTGGTGCAACCGGGTCAGCGTATCCTTGATATCGGCTCGGGCTGGGGTGGCCTTGCGCTACATCTGGCCCTGGCCGCAGACGGCGTCCAGGTTGATGGGCTGACGCTGTCTCGCGAACAGCTTCAGGCCAGCTGCGAGAAAGCGCGGAAGGCCGGACTGGAAGACCGGGTACGCTTCCATCTGCGGGATTACCGCGAGCACACGGGCCAATATGACCGCATCGTTTCGGTCGGCATGTTCGAGCACGTGGGTGTGACCTATTATCCGAGCTTCTTTGCCAAGGTGCGTGAGCTGTTGAAAGAGGACGGCGTTGCGTTGTTGCACACCATTGGCCGCAGCAACGGTCCGGGACAAACCGACCCGTGGATTCGCAAATACATATTCCCCGGCGGATACAGCCCGGCGTTATCGGAAATTGTCCGGGTCACCGAAAAAATGAATCTGGTCGCCACCGACATCGAAATCCTGCGTCTCCATTACGCCACCACGCTGCAACGCTGGCGGCACAGGTTCATGACGAACCGCAGCGCGATTGCCGCGCTCTATGACGAGCGCTTCTGTCGAATGTGGGAATATTATCTGGCCGCCAGCGAAATGTCGTTCCGTCATCTGCAAAACGTCGTTTACCAGATTCAACTGAGTAAACGCCAGGACGCGGTGCCGCTGACCCGCGACTATCTTGCTGGCGACACAAAGACAAAAGACCGCGAACAGAAAGCCGCCTGATATCCATGAGGCCGCAACCGATCACGCCGGAAAGGGGCCGTCACTCTCACGTCTGAAAATCACGCGAGCATACCTCCAAAGGGCATCTCAACGGTTTTATTCGACGGGATAATGTTCTAGTCTTCGCACCGACATGACGACTTTTTCCGGCACCGGCCTGCTTTGTTTCAGGGGCGAACGCACTGTTTTTACCGATCTTGCGTTTGACATCAGCGATGGTGGCGCACTGGTCCTGCGTGGCCACAATGGCAGCGGCAAATCGACCCTGCTGCGGCTGATGGCCGGGTTGCTGAAAGCCCAGGAAGGACGGGTGTCATGGAACGGAGAAAACATCCTTGACGAACCTGAGCTGCACAATCAGCGCCTGCACTACGTTGGCCATCTGGATGCCGTCAAACCGGTCCTGAGCGTGCGCGAAAATATCGCCTTCTGGAGTGAACTTCGCGGTGACGGTTACGATGCGGACAGGGCGATGGAGGTTTTCGGGATCGGCTTTTTAAGCGATGTTCCGGGACGGTTTCTTTCCGCCGGACAGAAACGCCGGGTCAATCTGGCGAGAATTGTCGCCGCGCCGGCGCCGCTGTGGTTGCTGGACGAGCCGACCACTGCGCTTGACGCCGATGCGATCACAGCCCTTGAGGCGGCCATCGGGGAACACCGCCGTGGCGGCGGCATGGTTATCACTTCGACTCACGCCGATATTGGCCTTGACGACGCAACAACACTGAACCTTGACGCATTCCAGCTGTCAGAGGCCGCCGCATGAAGCGATTTGCGAGTGTCCTCAGGCGCGACCTGAAGCTGTCCATGCGCCAGGGCATGGACAACGTGATGGTCATCATGTTCTTCGTCCTCGCCGTCATCCTGTTCCCGTTTGGCGTCGGACCGGAACCCAACATTCTGGCCCGCATTGGCGCCGGGGTGATCTGGGTTGCCGCCCTGCTCGCCGCCATGCTGTCGCTGGAACGCCTGTTTCAGACCGATTTCGAGGACGGTTCTCTCGAGCTCCTGGCGTTGCAGCCGATGGCCCTTGAAATCACCGTATTGGCCAAAATAACCGTTCACTGGCTGACAACGGGGGTGGCGCTGATTGCCGCCACACCATTGCTGGCGATCTTCATGAATGTGCCCGCCAGCGGGTTCTGGATGCTGGTCCTGTCGCTGGCGCTGGGCACCCCAAGTCTGAGCCTGATCGGAGCCATCGGCGCGGCGCTTATTCTGGGCTCCCGACGGGGAGGGGTTTTGCTGTCCCTGCTGGTTTTACCCCTGTATATCCCGGTTCTGATCTTTGGCGTCAGTGCGGTTGATGCCGCCATGAGCGGCTTTCCGGTCAAGTCTCATCTGATGATTTTAGCCGGGATACTGGTCGCCGCCCTGCCGCTTTGCCCGTGGGCAGGCGCCGGAGCGATCCGGCAGGCCCTGGAAACATAGGTAAAGTCATGCCTGCATCTGATTTGAGCTAGATCAAGGAAATAATCGCCCGCTGACCGTATATGAATGACAACAGACTTGCGCCCTCGTCCCCCAATAACCATCTTGAGTACCATGTTTCACAGATTTGCAAATCCAACCCGATTTCTGAAACTCGCCGCCGTCATTCAGCCGTGGGCGGCCGGTGCAACCTTGCTGTTTCTGGCGGCAGGGCTTTATTACGGACTGATTGGTTCGCCCGCTGACTATCAGCAAAGCGAGACCGTGCGGATCATGTATGTGCACGTGCCCGCCGCCTGGATGGCGATGTTTTGTTACACCGCCCTGGCCGTCTCGGCGGCGGTGGGGCTGATCTGGAAACATCCGCTGGCGGACCTGGCGGCGCGGGCGACGGCGCCGGTCGGCGCGGGGTTCACGTTTCTGGCCCTGCTGACGGGTTCGCTCTGGGGTAAACCCATGTGGGGGACCTGGTGGGTCTGGGACGCGCGCCTGACTTCTGTGCTGATCCTGTTTTTCCTGTATCTGGGCTACATGTCCCTGCAGAACGCCTTCGATGATCCGGCGCGAGGCACCAAGGCGTCGAGCATTCTGGCGCTGGTCGGGTTTATCAACGTGCCGATCATCAAGTTCAGCGTCGACTGGTGGAACACCCTTCATCAACCCGCCAGCGTCGTTAAAATGGGTGGCCCGGCGATTGATCCCAGTATGCTGGTGCCGTTGTTGCTGATGGCCCTGGCCTTCAAGGCCTATTACGTTTGGGTCCTGCTGATGCGCATTCGCGGAGAGGTCAACGCCGGTAAAATCCGCGCCTTGCGATTGCGCCAGGTCCACGGCACGGCCCCCCGGGTGACAGAGGAAGTGGTAAATGGCTGAGTTTCTTGAAATGGGCGGTTACGGCGCGTTTATCTGGCCCGCTTACGCTGCCGTTGCGATTGTGCTGGTCGGAATCTGGGTCGCCAGCCGCCGGTTTGTCGCCTCGACCGAAGCCGAACTCTCCAACCTGAATCCGCACCAAAGCGGGGGAAAAGATGAAACGTAAGCACAAACGCCTGACCTTTGTGGTTGTTGCCCTGGCGCTGCTGGGCGTCGCAGCCGCGCTTGTTCTCAACGCTTTCGAGGACAATATCGTGTTCTTCTACAGCCCCACCGAACTGAAGGTGAAGGAGGTAAAACCTGACCAGCGCCTTCGCCTCGGCGGCCTGGTTGAAGACGGCAGTCTGCAAAAAACGGATGGCGGCAACGTTGAGTTTAGGGTCACCGACCTGACCAACGTCATCACCGTGCGCTACCAGGGGATTCTGCCTGACCTGTTTCGCGAAGGACAGGGCGTCATCGCCGAAGGGCGTCTGAAGGGCAACGAATTTGTTGCCGAAGAGGTGCTCGCCAAACACGATGAAAAATACATGCCGCCCGAGGTCGCCGAAGCGATCAAAAAATCCGGGAAATGGAAAGAGAACAAGGCTAAAGCTCCATGACTGCAGAACTCGGACATTTTACACTGGTTCTGGCGTTGTTTGTCGCCATTATTCAGGCCTCTCTTCCCCTGATCGGCGCGGCGCGCAACTACGCCCCGTGGATCGCGCTGAGCAAACCGACGGCCTACTGTCAGTTCGTTCTGGTCGCGATTTCTTTTGCCAGCCTGACACACCTTCATATGGTCTCCGATTTTTCGGTGCTCAACGTGGTGCAGAATTCCCATACGGCGAAACCGATGCTCTACAAGATTGCGGGAGTCTGGGGCAACCATGAAGGCTCATTGCTTCTGTGGGTCCAGATTCTATCGCTGTTCGGGGCCGCCGTGGCGCTGTTCGGGGCGAACCTGCCACCGGCCTTCCGGTCCCGTGTGCTGGCCGTGCAGGCGATGATTGCCGTCGGCTTTTACCTGTTCATCCTGTTGACCTCCAACCCGTTCGAGCGCGTTGAATTTCCGCCGCTCAATGGCCGCGACCTGAACCCGTTGTTGCAGGACCCGGGCCTCGCCATCCATCCACCCATGCTGTATCTCGGCTACGTCGGTTTCTCCATTGCGTTTTCATTTGCGATCGCCGCCCTGATCGAAGGCCGCGTCGACGCCGCCTGGGCGCGCTGGGTGCGGCCATGGACTCTGGCCGCCTGGATGTTTCTGACCGGTGGCATCGCACTGGGGTCCTGGTGGGCCTATTACGAGCTGGGCTGGGGCGGCTGGTGGTTCTGGGACCCGGTGGAAAACGCCTCATTCATGCCGTGGCTGGCGGGGACCGCTCTGCTGCACTCCGCCGTTGTTGTCGAAAAACGCGACACGCTGAAGGGCTGGACGATCCTGCTGGCGATCATCGCCTTTTCCATGAGCCTGCTTGGCACTTTCCTGGTGCGCTCTGGGGTGCTGACATCGGTTCACGCCTTCGCCACCGACCCGGCCCGTGGTGTCTTTATCCTGGCCCTGCTGATCATTGTTATCGGCGGCTCATTAGCGCTGTTCGCCTGGCGCGGTCCGCAACTGAAAAGTGGCGGACTGTTTCAGCCCATTTCACGCGAAGGGGCGTTGCTGTTTAACAATCTGGGTATGACCGTTGCCGCCGCCGCCGTTCTACTGGGCACCCTTTACCCGCTGTTTCTTGACGCCATTGGTGGACCGAAGGTCTCCGTTGGCCCGCCATTCTTCGACTCGGTCTTCATCCCGCTGATGATCCCGATGATCATCGCCATGGCAATCGGGCCTTTCCTCAATTGGAAACGGGGCGACCTGATCCCGGCGCTGACACGCCTCAAGATGGTTTTCCTGTTATCCATGGTCGCTGGCGCCGCCACCTGGGCGGCGGAAATGGATGGCCCGTTCATGGGCGTTATCGGAATCGCCCTGGCGGTCTGGCTGGGCGCCAGTACGCTGACGGAACTGGCCAGTCGCATACACCTTTTCCGCGCCAGCCCGGCAGAATCCCTTCGCCGTCTCGGGCGTGTCCCGCGGGCGACCTGGGGCATGACGCTGGCTCATTTTGGTCTCGCCCTGGCGATCGCCGGAATGACCGGCGCCGGGTCCTGGAAAGTCGAAAGCATCCAGACCATGAAACCCGGCGATATGGTCAATGTCGGCGGTTATGAATTCACCTTCGATGGCGCGGAACAGAGCAAGGGGCCCAATTACAATATTGTCGCCGGTAAATTCACGGCCCGCAAGGATGGCAAAGTCGTCGTCAACATGCTGGCGGAAAAACGGACTTATCCGGTTCGCAGCATGCCGACCACGGAAGCCGCCATCCATACCATGTTAAGCGGTGATCTTTACGCCGTAATCGGCGATCCGGAAGGCGACGACGGAGGATATGTGACGCGAATTTATTTCAATCCGCTGGTCGTGTGGATGTGGATTGGGGCCATTGTCATGGTTCTGGGTGGGGCCATCAGCGTCACCGACGTCCGTCACCGGATCGGTGTTCCTCACCGCCGCCACGCCCCCGCCAATACCAAACCCGCCGGAGCGTGAGGGGATCAATGAAATCACGAATTCTGTTTCTCGCTCCACTGCTGGTGTTCGCCGTGCTGGTCGGTTATTTCGCCGTTGGCCTGACCAAGGACCCCCGAATACTTCCCAATATGCTAAAGGGTCAACCGGTACCGGAATTTTCCCTGGCTGGCCTGCAGGGCCGGGATGACAAGGGCTTCAAAAACACTGATCTGATCGGCGACGTGACGCTGGTGAACGTGTTTGGGTCGTGGTGCGTGGCGTGCCGGGTCGAACACCCTTTCCTGATGACGCTCAAGGAAAAAAAACTTGTCCCCATCCATGGTATCGACTGGCGTGAGGAAGACATCACGGCGGGCCCGGATTGGCTCAAGCGGTTCGGCGACCCCTACACCCTCGTCGGTGCCGACCCGAAAAGCCACGCGGCAATCGCCTTTGGTGTTACCGGCGCACCGGAGACCTTTCTGGTCGATCAAAAAGGGGTCATCCGCTACAAACACATCGGCCCGATCAATCAAAAATCATGGAACGAAATCATCCATCCGCTGATCAAAAAGCTCCGTGAGGAGAAAGGGTCGTGAACATGCTGCGCATTCTGGTTCTTGCTGTTCTGATCGTACTGACGCCAAAATATGGATACGCCGTCAATCCGGACGAAGTCCTGGCCGATCCCGTGCTAGAGGCCCGGGCCCGCGACATCAGCAAGGGACTGAGATGTCTGGTCTGCCAAAATCAGTCGATTGATGATTCTGACGCGAGTCTCGCCAAGGATCTTCGCGTTCTTGTCCGTGAACGGCTGACCGCGGGCGACAGCAATGAAGACGTGGTCAATTACATTGTGTCACGCTACGGCGATTTCGTCCTTCTGAGACCGCCTTTCAAGATGGCGACGCTGGTGCTGTGGCTCGGCCCCTTGCTGCTGGTTGTGGTCGGGTTATTTGCACTGGTCACCTATTTCAGAAAGAACCGCACGCCCGCATCCCTTTCGAATGCGCCCCCCGACCCTCTGAGCACCGCCGAACAGCGCCGCCTTGAAAAAATACTAGAAGGGAACGACTTGTGATTATGCTTTGGTCCAGCATTGCGCTGCTGACTGTCGGCGTGCTGGCGATTATTATTCTCCCGCTGCTCAGGAATCGCCCCGAAGCTGGTTTTGATACACAAAGGGCGGATTATGATGTCGCCCTCTATAAGGATCAGCTCAAGGAAGTTGACCGTGATCTGGAGCGTGGGTTGTTGACGGGCGAACAGGCCGAAGCGGTACGCACGGAAATCAAACGGAAATTACTGAATAGCACTGACGGGGGGAAACCGGAAAAAGCGGTTTCCGCTGGCACTTCGCGCCGCAACATATTGACAGCGGTCGTGATGTCGCTGTTCGTCGCCCTGGGCGCGGCTGGCCTTTACAGCTACCTCGGACAACCCGGCCGGGAAGACCTTGCCTACGCTGACCGCGACATCGAAGCGGAGCGCAACGCGATGGAAGACGGCCAGGCGGAACAGGAGATGCAGGCGCTGCTCGATCAGCTTGCCCGGCGGCTGGAGAAAAACCCCGGTGATATCAAGGGCTGGCTGTTGCTGGGCCGCTCGCTGATTGCGCGGCGGCGTTACGATGAATCCGCAGCCGCCTACAAACACGCCGTTGACCTGAGCCCGAACGACCCGGAAATCGCAGTTGACTACGCGGAAGCCTTTATTTTTTCCAACAAGGGACAGGTTGACAAGGAAACTTCCGGCGTCCTGCAAAAGGCCCGGAAGATGTCTCCCGCCGACCCCAAGATACTCTATTACATCGGCCTGTATAAGGTTCAGAGCGGCGACACTGCGGGTGCCCTGCAGGATTGGGTCGATATCGTCGCCCTGTCACCGGACGACGCGCCCTGGATGCCGACCATCCACCGCCAGATAAAGTCTGCGTTCGAAGCTTCGGGGATCGATCCGGGGAGCATCAAACCTTCCGCCGAGGCGCTTGAATTCGCCAAGGCCCAGGGGATTACATCGGGGATTACACCGGGGATTGCGCCGGGGAAGACGACGGGCAATACGTCAGGCGCGACGTCCGCGCCCGGCCCCACCGCCGAAGACATGAAAGCGGCGCAGCAGATGTCAGGGGAAGAACAGTCCCAAATGATTCGGGGCATGGTCGCCCGGCTTGCCGAAAAAATGAAACAGAACCCCGATGACATCGGCGGCTGGAAACGCCTGGCCCGCGCCTATCAGGTGTTGGGAGAAAAAGAAAAGGCCCAGGAAGCCCTGGACCGGATCAAGGCGCTGGAGAACAAGTAAACCCGTTAACATTGAAAAACGCGGGCGGCCCGACTATAACCACATTCGGTTTACCCCTATTTAGTCCTGACGGCGCCATGACCATCGAATCCCTGCTTGCCCTGCTGGTTGCCAGCATCGTCGTCAAAGCTTCGCCCGGACCGGGTGTGTTTGCGACCGCCGCGCAATCGCTGACCTACGGTTTCCGCTCCGCGCTGTGTTTCGTCAGTGGGATCATGCTGGGCGATCTTCTCTATATTCTGGCGGTTCTGCTTGGCCTGTCCGTAATCGCCCGGGAATTCAACGATGTGTTTCTTGTGATCCGTCTGATCGGCGGCGGATACCTGATTTATCTGGGCTACCGGGCCTTTACGTCCCCGGATGCGTCTTTAACCACAACGCCAACCCGCACCGCCCATGGATCAAAAAGAGCCTTTCTCAACGGCTTTCTTCTGACATTGGGCAACCCCAAGGTCATTCTTTTTTATGTCGGGCTGATGCCGACATTTATTGACCTGGCCGCACTCAGTCACCTGGACATGCTGGTGCTGTGTCTTGTTCTGACCCTTGATCTCGGCTGTATTCTTGCCGCATATGCCTATGCTGCGGACCGGGCGCGCCATCTGTTCACATCGTCAAAGGCCATGCGGCGGATGAACCGGGGGGCGGGCGCTGTTCTTGCCGGGTCCGGTATCGCCGTGATTACCTCATCGTAAAATCAGGAAAACTCAACATGACTGACTTCAAGACCCTTGACGACATCGACGTTGCCGGTAAACGGGTGTTTGTGCGCCTTGACCTGAATGTCCCCATGAAAGACGGGGTGGTGAGCGACGCAACACGGATCGAACGCAGTCTGGCGACCCTGACAGAGCTTTCCGAAAAAGGCGCCAAAGTTATCGCCGCATCGCACTACGGTCGGCCAAAGGGCAAGGTCGTTGACGAGATGTCGCTGCGCCCGGTTGGCGACGCCCTTGCCAAGGCGCTTGGCCGGGATGTTCCGTTTGCCGCCGATTGCATTGGTCCGGCAGCCAAAAATGTAATCTCGCGCATGAACGATGGTGATGTGGTGCTGCTTGAAAACCTCCGTTATCACGCAGGAGAAGAAGCCAATGATGATGATTTCGCCAAACAGTTGGCCGGACTGGCCGACGTTTTCGTCAATGACGCCTTTTCAACCGCGCATCGCGCCCACGCCTCGACGGACGGCATTACCCGCCACCTGACATCCGCAGCCGGTCGCCTGATGCAGGCCGAACTGAACGCCCTGTCGAACGCTCTTGTCGCCCCGGAACATCCGCTCGCCGCGCTGGTCGGCGGGGCCAAGATTTCCAGCAAAATGGAGGTTCTTGGCAATCTGGTCAGCCGTTCCGACATGGTGATTATCGGCGGCGGCATGGCCAATACTTTCCTCTATGCCCAGGGGGTCGATGTCGGCAACTCGCTTTGTGAAAAGGAGATGGCCGAGCAGGCCCGCGATATCCTGACCCGCGCCGCCGAAGCCGGGTGCGAGATCATCCTGCCTCTGGATGCCGTGGTCGCTGAAGAATTCGCCGAAAACGCCGCCAATAAAACCGTGACGCTGGATTCCATTCCGCCGACGGCGATGATGCTTGATGTCGGTCCGGCCTCCATCAACGATGTGGTTGAACGTCTGGGCCAATGCAAGACCATCGTCTGGAACGGCCCCATGGGGGCGTTCGAGATTTCACCGTTTGACGTCGGCACCAATGCCGTCGCCCGTGAAGTGGCGCGCCTGACCAAAAAAGGTAAGATGCTGTCGGTTGCCGGAGGCGGCGATACGGTGGCGGCGCTGGCCAATGCCGGAGTGGTCGATGCCTTTTCCTACGTCTCGACGGCGGGTGGCGCTTTCCTTGAGTGGCTGGAAGGCAAGCAACTTCCCGGCGTCGCGGCGCTTTCTGGAAACTGAGACCGAGCCGGAGGCCGGATGGAAAACATCACAATCACCGAGTTGAATGCGGATGAACTGCCCGACAGCCTGAACGATCTGGCGGACATCCTGCACGCCTCTGTCCAGACCGGAGCCAGCGTCGGTTTCATCCTGCCCTATTCGATGAACGACGCCCGCGCATTCTGGCGGGAAAAAGTCTTTCTGCCGGTAAAAAACGGGGGGCGCGTCCTTCTGGTTGCCCGACTTGACGACAGGTTTGTCGGCACCGTCCAGCTGGATATTGACCTGCTTCCAAACCAGCGGCACCGGGGGGAAGTGGCGAAACTTCTTGTTCATCCGGATTTTCGCGGCCGGGGCATTGCAAAACGGCTCATGGGCGCCCTTGAGAAGCGGGCGCGTGATCTCGGCAGATGCCTGCTCACCCTCGATACCCGCACCGGCGACGACGCCGAACCGCTTTATCGCTCCCTCGGTTATCAGGCCGCCGGGGTCATTCCCGGATACTGCCGCGCCGCCGAGGACGACCGCTACGATTCAACAACCTACATGTACAAGGCCCTTTAATACTCAAGGGCCATCTGGATGGGCGTCCTCAGGCGTTGCGGCTTCAACGATCACGCCCAACATCCAGGTCGGTTCGAAAACCATCCTGGATGCCGGTGTCGTGTTGATCTGCGTTTTTATAAGACAAGCACTTTCGGCGATTTTTGAATCACCGGAAGTGCTTGTCTTATGATTTTCCCGCAAAGCCACGTTCGCGAATGGACCTATTCGCTCCGGTTTTGCTCTAGGCGACCTTGCTGATCTGCACGGGAATGGCCTGCCGGGCCGCACCGCCGACCACAAAATCGGCCAGAATCAGATCGTGGGATGAGGAAGGATCGCGCAGCCCAAGGTCGTTGATACTGACCCCGACGCCGGCCTCCGGGTTGGCCGCGAATACCCGGTCACCGACCTGATACATATTAGCCCCGAGCGCCTTGTGGCCGAAACCGTGCTCGATCCCGACGACACCTGCGCCAATACCCTGACGGACGAAGGCCTTACCGATGACCTCGCCATCGGGAGAGGCGACGCGGATGGAATCGCCGGTGACGATGCCCAGCCGGGTCGCGTCTCCGTCATTCAGCGAGACCGTGTTTTCCCGGTGGATGTCCTGTAGCGCCGCCACCCCAATGGTATGAGAAGATTGCAATTCCGACTTGGTCGAAACGGCAAGGAACGGCCATGCGTTTTCAGGAAACATCTCTGCTATCGCCCGCCCGTCGGCGAAACTTTGCGCGACGAAAGTTGGTGTTCCGCTAAAGCGGTTTCCGGTCATCGAATTGCGGGTGCTCGCCAGCTCCTCATTCCAGATTTGCATGCCCTTCTTGTAGGTCCTGGCGAGATGCCCATTCTTGTATGCGGTTTCGGCGTCGGCAAACCGTCCGCCACGGTTATACACATACGCGGCCTTGCGCCATTCATCCGGGCGCAGAACCTGTTTCAGCGCCGGACGAATTCGGTCAACCCCGGTCAAGGCCATTTCTTCGTCGTCGGAATCCGGCACCGGTTTCCCATCGAAGGCCGCGTTGGCCGCCGCGCGAAGGTAATAGTCTTCCGCCCGGTTTAATGGCAGCAGATTTTTATCCTTGTCCATGATCGCCTTGTCGCCGAAGCCCGGCAGTCCCATACGCTTGGCAACCTCGATGAGAAACGTTTCCATTTCGATGCTGCGCCCATCGGGCAGTTTTTCCAGTGGCGAGTCAACAACCGGCCAACGGGCCGTCGTTACCTTGGTCAGGGAGGCCCCCCAGACCCCTGCCCAACCCCAACTTTCGTACAGGACGCTGTCCGGGACAATGTAGTCGGCATAACGCGAGGTCTCGTTGATGAACGGGTCGATGGCGATGTAAAGCGGGATATTTTTTGGATCGCGCATGCCCTTATCGACCAGCTTTTCAATCCCGGCGATACCGTAAACGGGATTGGAAGACCAGGTGATCATCGCTTTCGCACGGTAGGGGTAGCCGGTCATCGCCGCCGTAAGAAAATGCGTCGATAGCGTCGGCGCAATCGAATACCAGGGCGCATCGGCCGGGTAAGGGTTTTTTCCAGTGGCTTTTTTACGGGCGAATTCGCTTGTTTTTTCATAGGCAAACCCACCCCGCCCCAGATTGACGCCTTTCGGTTTAACCATGCCGGGGAACCCCGCGACGTTATAGCGTGGGCCCGGCGCAATCGACTTGAATTTACCGCCCCCGGCGCCGGTGCCACCTTTGGCGTTCAGATTACCGACCAGGGCGTTTAACATGACAATCGCATAAGCCGTATAGAACCCGGCGCTGTGCATGGTGCCGCCATGACAATCGGCAGCCGCCTGCTTGCCATGAGAGGTGAACTCTCGGGCCAGGTCGATGATCTTGTCTTCCGCGACGCCACAAGCGGCGGAATATTCACTGATCGTCTTCCTGTCCGCTTCACGTTTCAACAAAGCGAGGCTGGACGCAACCCTGACGTCGCTGCCGTCCAGCAGGGTCACCGTGCCTTCGTAGAAGATTTTTGCCGGGGCGGCGCTGGTTTTCACGGCGACAACTTCGCCGCTGGCGGCGTCGATGACGAGTTCGGAACCTTTCAACTCTTCAGGTCCATCCGAACTGATCTGGCCGTAACGCAGGAAACGACCGGCGTCGGGGTGCTGATCGTCGTCGATCACCAGATGGGTGGCATTCGACCACGAAACCTCCCCCGCCGCCTTTGCCGCCTTGGGTGACGGTTGCGCCAGGAATACGCTGTCCTGACGGTCATTTTCCAAAATCCAGCGGATCATGCCCAGAACCAGGGCCGAATCAGAACCGGGTTTAATCGGCACCCAATCGCCCTGTTTCGAGGCGTGGGAATGAGCGTTCGTCATCACCGGATCGACGACGGCGTATTTAACATTGCGCTCTGCGCGCGCCTTGGCGATCAGATGACCCTGCAGCTTGAACGGGTTTCCCGCGTTGCCCGGCGCCGTACCGACGAACAGCATGTACTTGGCGTTGTCGAAGTCGGGTTTAAGGTGCGGATGTTTTTTCCAGTCGTCCAGCAGCGCCGCATAACCTGCCCGCATGGTCAGTCCGCAATAGCTGCGGTGACCGACAAAATTCACGGTGCCAAACGATTTTTTCGCGAACCGCGCCGCGAAATTCAGGCGGCCATTCTTATAGGGCGGCATGAAGATCAGCTGATTGGCTTTGCTGCCAAATTCCGGATTTTTCGGATCAATCAGCGTTTTCACGTCACGGATGGCCCGCAGACCGTCAACATGTCCTTCACCAAACAGATCGCCACCTTCCACCACTTCCTCAACCAGTTGGTCAAAGGGGATGGGTTTCCATTGACCGCCGCCACGCGGACCAACCCGTTTCATCGGTGTCAGAACACGGCGCGGGTCCTTGAGCTTGGTGAGAACGGCGTTGCCACGCCCACAGGCGGTGGACCGCCCGGCAAGGCCTTTTTCCTGGTATTGTGACAGATTCAGAAGACTGTCCTTGACCGCCGTTTCGTAAGGTAGATGCGGGTGGGTTGAGAGCAGATGATAGGGGTTGCCGGTAACGCGGAGAACCTCTCCGGTGCGCGTATCCGAACGGACCCGAACACCACAGCTGGTCGTGCAGCCCATGCACATGGTATAGGAAATCCGTTGATTGGGGTTAAGCGTAACTTCGCCGGTTTCTGCGTTGACGGTGTATTCCGGCTCATGGGCATTACCCCGTATTCCGGTAATCTTGGCCTTGCCGAACAGACCTTCCAGGATGTGTTTCCCGGTCTTGGCGTACCCGAATGCGAACGCTCCCAAACCACAAGCCGCCGTCGTACCAAGTAGGAAGTTTCTACGTGTCGGTTGCATGACATCGTCTCCTTTAATGCGTTGTATGGGATGCCGGACGGGCATCTTCGCCGTTACCCTCATCGACGAGGATTAACGACAGGATCACTACGATTACCACTAGCAGCCCGACGGTCCCGAACAGTCCTGCGAGGGCATCGCCGTCGGCGAGCAATGAATAAGGCAGGAAACCAGCTTCGGTTTTGGGTTGAGCCTGAGCCCCCATGAACAGTTCCCACCGAAAGACAAGAGCTCCAAGAACCGCAAAAATACCGGCCACGACATTCAACAGCGCCACCCGGGTCGCGGCCAGCGCCGCGACACCAACACCACAAGCGCCAGTCATGACGAACAGCAGGCTGACGGGATGATCCTGAACCGCAAGTTCGGTGAAAGTTCCGCTCTTGCCCAGGCCTGTCGCAATCCACGTGAGAATACCCGCGACAAACAGCAGGGAGCCAAGCCCGAGCATCCGCCGAACCATATCCCACACTTCTCCTCGCGCCGCCGAAACAATCGTCACCGCCCCGGAACCGGAAACAAGCGCACTTAGCGTCAGGATGACCGGGAAGAACAAGTCATGCCAGACCGGACGGGCGCGAACGATGGTCATTTCCCCGGCGGTGTAGGCCAGGACGGCTATCGCGAATACGGTTGTCCAGTACCAGACATAACGACGATACGCGGTGAACCGGCTGGCGAACGGGCTGTAGAGCAAAACCAGTGCGGCCAACCCGGCGACGAAGCCTGGCAGGAACCATGATCCCCACCACATAATTGAATCGGGGGCCGCACCCAAATAGAAATGCATGAAGCGGGCGGGCTGATGCAGGTCGGCCAGCAACGGGAACGGGGCGGCGATCCCCAGTGCGGCGGCGGCAAATAATGCGGACCGGACTTTGGGATCGTTTTCATCGCGTAGCGTGGTTATGAAGGCAATCAACGACGCCCCGACGGCGCTGCCGACCAGCAAGAAATACCACACCGCCCAATGGCGCCAAGCAAAACCCTGATCGAAGGAAACAAGATCAACAATTCCGTTTTCCATGTCTCAAACCTCCTGGTGTGGTTCCTGGTTGCGCAAATCGCGCGAACCGAACTCTGCTTCAACGCGGTCCTGAAGGCGTTCATCAAGACCAATGTAGTAAACCTGCGGACGGGTCCCCATATGCGGGCGCAAGACGTCAACCTTGTGCGCGCTGATCAATTTGGAAACCTGGCTGTCCCTGGACTTGAGATCGCCAAAAACCCGGGCGCCCCCGACACAGGTTTCAACACAGGCTGGCAGCAGACCGGCACCCACGCGCTGTACGCAGAAGGTGCACTTGTCGGCGACTCCGGTTTCCTGGTTGATAAACCGCGCATCATAAGGACAAGCCTGCACGCAATAGCCGCAACCCACGCACTGTTCCGCATCAATCACGACGGCACCGTCCTTCTGTTGATAGGTGGCCTTTACCGGGCACACAGGAATACAGGGCGGGTTTTCGCAATGATTGCACAGACGAGGAAGGACGGCCTGGCCGGGCCCGTTTTTGGTGGGCAGTTCATAGGAACTGACCACGGTGCGGTGAGACCCGACCGGGACGGCATTTTCCATCGCGCAGGATACGGTACAGGCCTGACAGCCTATACATTTACGCAAATCAATCACCATGCCCCAGCGCGGCACGTGGCCGGATGAAGATGCTTGTGGTTGGGTTGACGCAGCTGATGCTGGTCGTGTTGACAATCCGACGGCGGCAACTGCGCCAAGGGACAGAATTTCGCGTCTTGTTTTCATGGAGCTCAACTCCTTTGTTCGGGCCATGGCCGAAAAACCAAGGGTATTATATGGCGATGAGGCGAATAAAAAAATTGGAGGCATTGTGTAGCCCCCTAAGGGATAACCCCTAGATGGGGGGAAGAAACCCCCTAAAACCGCCCTGGTTTTGGGGCGTTTGGCGAAACCCAGATCCTTGGGTTCCCGATATGATGTGAAGACTTTGAGATAACCGCTATGTCACCGTGTCGGGAGTTTCGATCAAAGCGGCAATCTTGGAGCGGCGCTCTGATGCGGCGCATGTTGTGTTCGTCGTTTCAGCGTCATTGAACAATTTCAGGACATCGACAGGACTGCCGACAGCCAGTTTATTCAGCACATTGTGGCGGTGCACCTCAACGGTTTTGTTGCTAATGCCGAGATCACGGGCGATCTCTTTTGAGCGTCGGCCCTGAGCCATCAGTTCGGCGACACCGCGTTCGCGTTCGGTCAGTGTCGCCAATTGCAGTTGCGCGTCGCGGGACCGGCAACAGACTTCCGTCATCTTTACCGATTTGTCGATTGCCGATTGCACGCATTCGATCAAAGCCTGCTGGTTGACCGGTTTCTCAAGGAAATCAACGGCCCCCAGTTTCATGGCCTCCACCGCCATCGCCACATCCGCGTAACCGGTGATGAAAATGACAGGCAGAATGACGCCGATATCATCAAGCTGTTCAACCAGCTTCAGGCCGCTGATGTTCGGCATCCGCACGTCCGTGACGATGCACCCAATGCAGCTCTGTGGCGGGTGAGCCAGGAAATCTGCCGCATCCTGATAGACCCGGCTATTCAGGCCGACCGAAGAGAACAGCAGCTCCAGGGAATCACGCACCGCCTCGTCATCGTCTATGATAAAGACTTCGGGCGACGACTCATTCATGGGCTAACCGATCAACTACGGGCAGGCGGACGATGGCGGTCGTACCCTCGTCCTTGGCCGAATTCAATTCCAATGAGCCATGATGACGCTGAACGATGGAGTTCGCAACAGAAAGGCCCAGGCCAAGACCGCTTTTCGACGTAAAAAACGGGTCAAACGCACGACTTTTAGCTTCGTCATCAAGGCCCGCCCCCTTGTCCTTTACTTCCAAAATGCACCGGCTGCCTTGCTGACGGAGCGATATGTCAATATCCTTTCGCGCATCGGGCAGCTTGTCACAAGCCTCCATGGCGTTTTGAACCAGGATCATCAGGACCTGCTGAAACTGGATTTCGTCCACTGACGCGACAATCGGGTCCGTGGGGCGGCGCCAGTTCAGCCGACAATCATGTTTGGCGACACTCAGTTCGCTGAATTCCAGGGCCTGATCTACCACCGTGCGCAGATCGGGGGTCGTCATTTGTGGGGGGCGGTTACGCAGAAAATTGAATATGCCGCGGACCACGCCGGCCGCCCGCTCGCCCTGGGTCCGGATTTTACCAAGGGTCTGCTCGATGACGGCGGGATCGGTTTTCTCCTGTTTGACCAGCCCCGACAGGGCGTGAGCGTAATTGAGGATCGCCGCGATCGGCTGGTTCAGCTCATGCGCCAGACCACCGGCCATTTCGGCCATGGTATTGGTCCGGTAGGCGCGTGCTGTTTCGGCTTCCAACTCGCGGATACGCACCGTGGCGGCGCGGCGGCGATCCTCTTCAGCTTCCAGTTGCCGTGTTCGCTGCCAGACCAGCCATTCGACGCGGGCGACATGAACCAGAAACAGGACCGCCAGAAGGGCCGCAAATACGAACCATTCCACATTTTCGCGCATGAGGGTACGCAGGACCGTCAGGGTCCCAGGGACAAACGGCGTGATACGCAATTCACGGTACAGTTCCTCGACCGATGCATAAGAAACCGGTGCGATCCAGCCCTCGTAATCAACCGCTGACGCGTTTTCCGGCGGCGGCATGGCGTAAAGGGCGCGGGCCACCGCAGTGGCCAGCTTGACCGACGTTTTCGGATGTTTGGAAAATGCCCATCCGGGGTACAGGTCACTTGAAACGGCGCAATCGAACCGCGGTTCGTCCCGCCGGGACAGAACTTTCACCTCGGAGGGATCAAGCTTGCCGCTGGTGACCAGATGTTCCAGCAGACAGGTTCTGACGATACCGGCGTCGCCTTCACCCGCCAGCACGGCATCAACAATGGCATCCTGTGGAAATCCCCTTTCCTTGATGGTGATGCTCGATGCCCGACCGTGCAGGGCGTTCACAATGGCCCGCCAGCCGACAAGAAATCCGCCAAACGCCTGATTGCTCACCGTCAGGACACGCGCACCTTCCAAATCGGACAGGGATTCAAGATCCTGCCGGGCGGCTCGGGTGAAAATGGTCGACCCCAGACTGCGGCTGGGATCGCGCGACCCGGGTGCCTGCACGGAAGCGAACTGGCTGATGCCGTAATAACGCCCCAGGTAGACGGTGTGACCCGGATTGGTGAGGATAAAGTTAACCGTATTCGCCTGCACCGCCTGCTCCAGTCCGGACAGGTCATAGGGTTGCAAGCGAAAGGTTTGGTTGGGCATGGAGCGCCGCAGATGATCGAGGGTATCGCGCCACTGTCGATGTGCGAATTCTTCGCCCCGGTGCGCCAGGACACCGATCGTGATGACTGCAGGATCGGAATTTTTCTGGGCATATGAGAGACGACCCTGGCCCAACACCGCGAACGCGATCAGCAGCGCATAGAATCGAGTCCATCGGAAAATCATCTGCTTCACCTTCAGCCACCGGGCTGGCGGCTTCTACGGAACTATAGGGGCCTTTCCGGTGACGGCCTACCCTTCTCCCCGAGCGCTGGCATAAATCCTTTCCGGCACGAGAAAAGGCACGCAACGGCTGTCCATCGAGACGGAAAGCGGCATCACCGACGCAACATCACCGTCCATTTGCACCGGATCGCCAGCAGCGCCTTCGATTTCAACCTGATCGGCGACCGACATCACGACATCCGGTAATTTGTGCAACCGCCCCATCACCAACGCAAGACCATAACGCAACGTTGCTACCAATCCACTGGACTGAAGCATGACAATATGAAGCGCCGATGTTTCCAGCCCCGCATCGGGGGCAAGTACAAACGGTCCGCCATACCGACGGGCGCGGGTGACGATCACGGTGCGCGCCTGGAATGTGGCGTTGCCAATTCGCACCGTGCAGGGCGGGCTGGGCTGTCTCAATGCCCGTAACGCCGCCATCACATAAGCGCCGCCGCCAAGCAGTCGTTTCACCTGCCCCCTGACGGCGGCAACGGCACGCGCATCCAGACCAACACTGACCATCAGGACAAACCGCTTTCCATTGGCGATACCGGGCCGGACAGCCAGTGTCCGTCCCTGCCGTATCTGGCGGACAAGCGCTTTCGGCGTGCGCGGCAGTCCAAGTTCCCAAGCCAGAACGTTGGCCGTCCCCAGGGGCAGAAAGCCGATGGACGGCAGGGTTTCTCCGTCCGGTTTCGCCCGCAACCCATCGACGATTTCGTTAACGGTGCCGTCCCCGCCAGCGGCGACAATGACGTCTATGCCTTCAGCCAGACGTGCGGTTTCACGGGCATGTCCGCGCCCGGTCGTCGGTTTAACTTCAACCTCAAGCCCCTCGGCGGCAAGCATCCCCAGCAGTTCGCTCAGGCGTCTGCCGTGTCGGCGACCCGCGACTGGATTGTGGATGATAAGTATTCGAGGGCTCATATGTATTTACTGACGTCAGTATATTTCAATTACGTTACGTATTTGTTCAAATAATATTAAACATCCATATGTATTATTTATTTAATAAAAACATACAGTTATTTTGTGCTATCAGAAAATTGTTCGTTTTTATTGTTAAAGGGTTGACCATGAAAACTGATCCCGTCACGGCAAAATACCGGGCGATCTGGATCTCGGATATTCATCTCGGCACCCGTGGCTGTCAAGCTGACAAGCTCCTCGATTTTCTGAAAAAGAATGAAAGCGATTACCTGTACCTGGTCGGCGACATCATCGACGGATGGCGGCTGAAGCGTTCGTGGTACTGGCCGCAGGAACACAACGATGTTGTTCAAAAAATTCTTCGCAAGGCCCGAAAAGGGACGGAAGTCGTGTATGTTCCCGGCAACCATGATGAATTCGCCCGTGGATACATCGGTCACCATTTTGGCGGCGTAAAAGTTACCGCCCAGACCATTCATGAAACCGCAGGCGGCAAACGCTTTCTGGTTATTCACGGTGACGAATTCGATATCGTGGTCCGCTATGCGAAATGGCTGGCGGTGCTGGGTGATGGCGCCTACACGGTTTTGCTGGTCCTCAACAACTGGTTCAACAAAGTTCGTGCGCGGATGGGGTATCCCTATTGGTCGCTGTCCGCGCATTTGAAACAGAAGGTTAAAAACGCCGTAAAATACATCGCTGAATATGAGGTGGCCATCGCCAGGGCCGCGGCAAAAGAAGGCGTCGACGGGGTTGTCTGTGGCCACATCCACCACGCGGAGATGCGCCGGATAAACGGCATTCTGTATTGCAACGATGGCGACTGGGTTGAAAGCTGTTCGGCGCTGGTCGAACACCAAGATGGCCGCTTGGAACTGCTCGACTGGTCGCGCGTTTCGATCACATCTAAACAACCGACCGCCAAGGAAATTTCATGCGCGTACTGATTGTGACGGACGCCTGGTACCCGCAGGTCAATGGAGTCGTCCGCACCCTGAGCGCCATGCGAGATGAATTAACGCGTATGGGCGACGATGTTCACATGCTGACCCCGGATGGTTTTGTCTCGGTGCCCTGTCCGACATACCCGGAAATTCGCCTCGCCCTCGCCGGTCCCAAAGCTGTTGAGCGGGTAATGCAGCGGTTCCTTCCCTGCGCCGTTCATATCGCGACGGAAGGTCCGCTGGGGTTGGCGGCGCGCCGTTTCTGCGTCCGCCAGGAACTGCCCTTCACCTCGGCCTTCCATACCCGGTTTCCGGAATATATCGCCGCCCGATTTTTCATTCCGGCGAACTGGACTTATCCGGCGATACGATGGTTTCACCGCCAATCGAGCATCGTCATGGCGCCAACGCCAACTGTCGTCGCCGATCTGAGCAACCGCGGATTCCGTAATGTCCGCCTGTGGGGGCGCGGTGTTGATACCACGTTTTTCAGGCCGACGCGGAAACCACGGGTCGAAAGCAAAGCACCCGTCCTGCTATACGTTGGACGGGTTTCCGTCGAAAAGAACATTACCGCCTTTCTTGAGCTGAATGTAGAGGGTGCCAAGATCGTCGTCGGCGATGGCCCCATGATCAATGAACTGCGCCGCCGCTATCCGGCTGTCATGTTCGCGGGCGCGCAACACGGCGAGGATTTGGTCCGCTACTATAATGCCGCCGACGTGTTTGTATTCCCCAGCCGCACCGATACCTTCGGGCTTGTCATGCTGGAGGCGCTGGCTTGCGGCGTTCCGGTTGCCGCCTACCCGGTGATGGGGCCCCTGGATGTCATCACGGACGCCAGCGCCGGATGCCTTGACGAAAACCTTGCCACGGCTGTTCGCACGGCACTGACCCTGAAGCGCGACGATTGCCGTTCCTTCGCCGAGCGGCGGTCCTGGAGCATCTGCGCACAGACCTTTCGCTCATACCTGCATGAATTCGAACCCGGTATTCTTGCCGCAGGAAAATTTAACGACTTACGCCGCGGCGCTGCCGGGTAGCAGGTTGTCCTGTACCGCTTGGCTTTCCGGGGTGCCCGTCCTTTCCATCAGCGCCTGGCGAATCCCGACCGCGACGGTTCGTTCCGCCCAGATGCCGAGGGCGCGGCGGCTGGGAAACTCATGCGACAGCCGTGACGGGTGGAAATGAACCGATACGGTCGTTTTTCTGGTGCTGCCGAAAAGTCGCCAGAGATGAGGCAGCAAATCCATGTCGCCATACCAGGCATAATAATCGCGCTCACCCCCCGACAGGGGCCGCTGACCCGACCGGGCTGGCCCATAGACAATGCTGACGGGCTGGACGGGGACGGAAAACTCACCATCGGCCTGAACCGCTGACAATAGTCCGGTGCGGAACGGCAAGACCCCGGTTCCATCGCTGCTGCTGCCCTCGGGAAACAGGAATATGGATTCTCCACCGACCAGCCGCCGGGCAATTTCCAGGCGCTCGCCCGGCACCTTCGACGCCTGTCGGCTGACAAATACGGTGCACGCGATACTAGCCAGAAAGCCGAAAACGGGCCATCCGCGAACATCGGATTTTGCGACAAAAACGCCATCCGCCAGGATCGCCAGAACCGGCACATCCAGATAGGAGACATGATTTGATACATACATGCTTCCCGCGCCATTGGCTTTCATACCAGTCGTCTCAACCGACAACCCACTCAGGAACACGCAGCATCGATAGAATGGATAGGAAAGGGCCCGCCGGGCCCGCCGCCCAAAGAAAAAAACGACGAGGTAAAGCGGCAACAATCCGGCTGTCGCGAGAAGCAGGAGCGCGAGACGTGACGCGGCGCGGGCGTGAGAAAATTTCATGATGCTGCAATTCTCGACGGATCAGCCACCGGGCGCCCGTTTTTCTTGACAAAATGACGATAATACTTGCCCGTTACGTTTTGCGTTTCCACGACCACGCAGACGTCGATGGTATTGAACTGATGATCGATGACCGCACCTTCACCGACGTACCCGCCAAGTCGCAGATACCCCTTTAACAGCGGTGGCAGTTCCGTCCGAACCCGCTTCAGGTCAATAGTCTCCTTTTCCATCGTCTCCATCGTGACGTAGCGGTGATCCAATGCGCGCGGGCGAAGATGCCACGGGGCGGAATGGTAATGGTGCAGGTACGCCAATGTCCGTTTGGCCTCTTCAAGATCGGTACCATGGAGACTTCCACAACCGAACATCACCTGAATATCGTGTTCAACAACGTATCCGGCGATGCCGCGCCACAAGAGTTGCATGGCCCCACGGCTGCGATACGGTGCATCAATGCAGGACCGTCCCAATTCCATGATTTCGCCGGGGTGCATGAGAAGGGCGCGCAGATCGAACTCACCTTCCGAATAAAACCCCGCCGACACGTTGGCAACGCTGCTGCGCAGCAATCTGTAGGTGCCGACGACACAGGGGTTTTGCTCGTCCCCCTGTTCCTTGTCGATGACCAGAAGATGGTCGCAAATCTCATCGTAGGGATCGAAGTCCCGCGCCATATTTCGACAGCGCGGAGTCGGCCTGGCCCCCATCTCGTCATAGAATATTCTGTAACGAAGCGCCTGGGCCGCGTCTACGTCTGAATTGTTGCCGGCCAGCCGTACTTCCAGGTTTTCAAATTGCAACGGTTCCATGGATCGATTCCCCGAAATCAGTTGAAGAATGTCTCCTTTCTGTCACGGCGCCGTTACAGAGTTGTGTCAGTTAGATGATCGGAATGTTTTGGTTCGATGTCAGAAATGACACGCGAAAATTTACGGATTTTACACCGTCGCCCTGATCAGACGTTGCGATTTTTCCGCGGGTCATAGGGTGACAGCGGTGTTTGCGTGGAAGACCCGCCCTGCCCGCCACCACGGTTGTTCGCAATCTTGTTAATGATATCGTCGAGCATGCTTTGCAGATATTCGGACTGCGACAACAATTTATTGGTTGCATCCAGAGCCTGTGAAGATGCGGTGGAGGCGATTTCATTGGCCATGGTGGTGACGTTTTCCATGGAGATACGCACCGCCTGCATCGTCCGCTCGGCCCGTTCCGTAGCTTCGCGGATGCCATCGAACCGCTGTAACGCTTCACGGTCAGGAAACGGCTGGTCGGCCATTGAGCGGCGGCCATCCTCATTAAACGGAATAAGGTTCTCCGTATCGGCGGGCCGAGTATCTCTGGAATGGGTATGGAAGGCCAGAAGATTGGTCTGGTCGCGCACCGACGTTACCAGATTGCCGAGCATTTCGATTTGCGTGCCCGCTTCGTGCAAGGCCCGAACCAGGAGTTCGGTGCGTTCGACATCGGCGGCCGCCGCCGTCACATATTCGCTGAAATGGGCGACCCTCTGGCTGATTGAGGAAATGGGTCCGCCGGACCCGCCCTGATCCATCATGGGCGGCCCGTAGCGGGGTTCCGCAACAGGGGCAGGAACGCCTTCGGGAACTGCCGGCGCCGACGGGGCCTGTTCCACCGGCTGGGCGACAGGTTCGGGGACCGGTTCAGGGACAGGTTCTGGGGCCGACACGGGTTCAGGGGCGGGAAGCGGATCGGGTTCGCTAGCGACATCAGTAAGGAACGCCGCTTTCGCCGCTTCGACGGCTGCCGCCGTCTGGCGGTCTCCTTCTTCCTGCGCAAACATCAGTTTCTTGCGTGTCAGTTCCAGTTCCCGACGCACCCGGTCCATTTCGGTGAGATCATCGCTCCACTTATCGAGGGCGCGGGCGATCTGACCGATGCCATCAACATTGCCCATGCCGGGCACCGTCAGGTTGCGCTCACCACCGGCCAGCCTGGAAGATGCACCGGCCATGGTCCTGACGCCACTGACGACGGAGCGCATGAGGAACAGGCCAACAAATATCAGCCATAAGACAATGGCGGCGCTTCCACCCGCGAGCGTGTAGCGAGAAAAAGTCTGCACCTTGTCGAGACCTTTGCTTGCAGCCACCGTCAGATCGTTGGAAAACGTCGTCAACTGCTCCATGGCCGGGGCGACATAATCAAAAATATCATTAAACCGTTGGCGTTCACCATCCAGGGCGAAACGCCGGTTGATCATGGACAGCATGCTCGTTTCATGAGTTTTAAGGAGTGTTTCGGCATTCTGGCGAATACGCTGGGCGATCTCGGCGGCGCCCAGAAAAGCATGCAGCGCCTCATAACGTTTACGGATTTCATCTACGCCCTGACGCGAGCCGGATAACAGCGTCTCCTTGCCCTGGCGGTTGATCCGTGTGATCTGGTCGGCCAGATTGGCGTATCCGGCCTGACGGAAGAGGGTTTGCAAAGACTTGGAAGTTTCATCAAGGGCGGCGCTCAGGCCAGATGCATCGGTAATGCCGAGTTCCCGTTCGGCTTTGACCATCCCGACGAACTGTTCGTCATACTGAACAAGGCCATCGCGCAGGGTTGCAATGGCCGGGCGGACGGTGACGCTTTCCGACATCTGATACAGATCATCAAGATCTGCGGCAACGGACTGAATATCTTCGCCAAAAGCGCGCGCTGAATCAGCATCCTTGCTCAACAGGAACTGTTTTTCCTGGCCCTTAATGCGGGCGATCCCCGTATCCGCCTTATTGACGAGATTGGCGACGGTCTGTGAACTGCGCCAGGCACTGAGCGCATGATCAACCTTGTAATCCACGTAAACATACATACCGGCAAAAGCGAGAATGGAAAAAACGCCAAACAGCACAAACAGATTGGTTCGCGCTGACAGCCGCATGGACCCCAGGTCCGTGCGGTCGCCAAAGGCTCCCGGACGTAAATCCAGAAAGTCATGGTCCGTATCGGTGGAATTATTATAACGCTCAGACACGGCTCACGCCTAGTTCCTATTTTAATTAATAGAGGTTATAACACCTTGAGACTCAAAGGAAAACACCTGATCTCCTTGAGTTTTTGATAGCCATCCCAAACTCGCAAAAGAACAAAAACGCCCCGATTCGCAAGGGATTCCCAGTTTTTCGCAAAATGCCCCCGGCGCTTTGAGATTCCGTTAACCATTTCCCCCTACATTGCCAGAATGACGGAAACACTAAACAGCGTCCTCTCTGGGCGCCCCCCGCAAATACCCCGAGCCGACGGATACCGTTCGGAATCCGCGCGTGATGTGAAAGCGCGCGCCGCCCTATCCGGACAGAACCAGAGCCCTGAAGAGCGCAACAATCTGAGGCGGCTGAATTCCGTATTATCTCATGACCGTCCGCTCCGTGATGATGTTCCCAGAGGGTATTATCTCAACATCAAGGTCTGATGAAACATCCGAGACCAATGCTGCAGTGTCTGGTGATCGTGATATCCGCTCTAACGGTTACCGGTTCCTACGCGGCTGACCTGACGGTCAGTGTTGTCGGCCTGAAAAATAACAGGGGGGACGTTCACATTGCGCTTTATGACCGGCCTGAAAAGTTTCCTGACAGCGGGGGCATGAAGGCCGAAGAAGACGTATCCATCCGCGCCCGACAGGCGCGCGCGGTGTTTAACAATCTGTCGCCCGGAAAATATGCGATCGCCGTCTACCATGACGAAAACGGCAACCACGAGTTTGATCAGGGCTTTCTGGGGATTCCCCTGGAAGATTTTGGTTTTTCAAATGGCGCCACGGCATTCTTTGCGCCACCGTCATTTAAAGACGCCCAGTTTATATTGGCGAATACCGGCTCGACGACGGTCATTGATTTGGGCAACTGATCAGGTCAACAATTGCCGTCGCTATCACAGCCCTTACTGACACCGTAGACTCTGGCCAAACCGTAGGGAAAATCGGGGGTGCCATAAGGTCCTTGCCTAACCCCGGACATCAACGTCGATTGCGACGGTATTTCTGGAATGGCCGGAACTTCGACAATCCTGGCGGCATCCGGCTCATCGCCACCTGGGAGCTTGATGTTAATCCCGCGCACGCCAACCTCCGTCAGGCGCTTTTTCATATCCGCCAATGACAGGGTGACATCTGGTGATTCACAAAAATACCCAAACAGCGTTTTTGATGGCAGCTGATCAACATCATCAGCCGGTTTATCCCATTCCGACACAAAACCGGCGCAACTTTGCCGCGTCGCGCTCAGGGTGAACGGCTTAACCCACATGCCGACCCATCCGGCGTCAAACCAGAAGGAATCCACTGTCGAAAGTTTGGCGGTTTTGGTGTAATTCCAGCGGCGGATCAATTTGTCCGACGTCACGGCGCTGTCCAGATGTAAACTGCTCTGGTGCAGGTCACGGGTTGTGATGTAAACAATTTCTGCAATTTTACCGCCAGATTTGAACAGGGCGTATTCTTCGCGCTGGGATGGATCGGCAAACATGACCCGTTCGTTGGCGGGACCCGCGAGCGGGCCTTCGCTAAACGCCAACACGCCGTTTTTCTCGCCCACGGGGCGCAGGCCGGAACGGGCGTTGTCAGGGATCGCACACGCGCTCAGTCCCGCAACCGTCAGGGCCACGGCGAATATCGGGATTGCTCTCATGATCAACCTTCCATACTCAACCTTCCATACATAGGCTTAATATAATCACACCATGACGAATGGAAAGTCCGCTTCACGAATTTCTGATCATGCGGCGCGCCGCCATCAGAACGGCTTGAAATCGTTCAGAAATTCAATCTCCTCCGGCGTATTTGTCCGCCCCAGAACTTCGTTCCGATGCGGAAACCGGCCAAACCGGGCGACAATATCACGGTGTCTGATCATATATGTCAGCATGTTTTCGTCACCCAGCGCCGTAAACAGGTCCACGCCCCGTTCCTGATCCGCCAGGATTTCACTATGTTCGAACGGCATGTAAAAAAACGACCGCCGATAGAGGGGCATTTTCAAATCAAAGCCGTTGGCAATCGCCAATTTTGCGATCTCCCTTGCTTTCGGGTCGGCGGCAAAAGCCTCGGCGCGCCCGCGCCAGAGGTTACGCGAGAACTGATCGAGAAGAATAATCAGCGCCAACGCCCCGTCCGGGGTTTCGGCCAGGGCATCATGGCCTCCCGCGGTCGCGCGTTTCAGGTCAGCGGTAAATTTATCCTCAATTTTCCGGTCAAAATCCGGGTCCTTTTCGAACCAGATTTCCCGGTACCCGTCCTCACCCAGCCCGAACCAGAAGCCCAGCACCCGTTCAGCAAGCTTCATTGCCGATCTCTCCTCTTTTGCTATGGTTGACGGGATCGTAACATGGCGCCGTCAATGCGTCATAACATGTAGAGGACCCCATGACCGACTCCAAAGATACACGCGTCTGCGACTGGCTTGCCCGTTTCCAGCATCTTGAAATGACAGAACAACAGGTCGCTGATCCGGCGGCAACCATCACCACCTTTTCCGCGATCATTGACGATCTGGCGAAAGACCTGGATTTTGATACGGACCCGGCATCCTTCACCAGACTGCTGTTTGACCTGGCCCCCGACGACCTTAAGTCCGGAGACCTGAAATGAGCACGCCGATCACGCATATGACGCTCGTCGATGTCGCAAATGAAATCGCGGCCGGGCACCTTTCCTCGCTTGAAGTGACAGAAGCCTGCCTGTCGCGTATCGAGGACATCGCCCCCAGGCTCGACTGTATTGCAGGGATTGACCCTGACAGCATCCGGGCGCAGGCCCGCACTGCCGATGAAACCAGGGCCCGTGGCAACGCCAACGGCCCTCTGCACGGAGTACCACTGGCCCATAAGGACATGTACTACCGCCAAGGCCGGATCAGCGGATGCGGGTCCAAAATCCGCGCCGATTTCGTGCCTGATCATACATCAAGCGCGCTCCGTCGGCTGGATCAGGCGGGGGCGCTGGATATCGCCCGGCTGAACATGGTTGAATTCGCCCTGGGTGTCACCGGTCATAACGATGTCATGCCGACCCCGCGCAACCCCTGGAATACCGAACACTTCACCGGCGGCTCTTCAAGCGGTTCGGGGGCGGCAGTGGCGGCGCGGCTCGTTTATGGCGCGTTGGGGTCCGATACCGGCGGCTCGATACGTCTGCCCGCCGCCTGCTGCGGTCTGGTTGGCATGAAACCAACCCTCGGCCGGGTTAGCCGCTATGGGGCGATGCCGCTGTCGCATTCGCTCGATACGGTCGGCCCCCTGACCCGCACGGTCCGTGACAATGCCCTGATGCTGCGAACCATCGCCGGGAAAGACGGAAACGACCCGACGACCAGCCCCCTTCCCGTTCCTGATTTCCTTGACGCCATCAGTGACGGCGTGAAGGGTCTTCGCATTGGCGTCCCCAATACTCACTTTTATGATGGTATAGATGCGGAAGTAGAAAAACTGGTCCGCGCCAGCCTGGATGTCTATGAGGCGGCGGGTGCGAAAATTATCCCGCTCGACCTGCCCGCCAGCATATCAGCGACCAATGCCATGACCAGCCTGATCACGGCGGTGGAAGGGTCGACGCTTCACTTTAAATGGCTCCGTGAACGCTACGAAGAATACGGGACCCAAACACGCACACGGTTTTCGATGGGCCTGCTGACTCCGGCAACGGTCTATCACAGGGCAATCAGCATGCGGACAAAAATCCTGACTGACTTCGCCAAAGCGGTATTCGACAAGGCCGATGTGCTGCACACGCCAGTGGTCAACCTGCCGGTCCCCAAATACTCAAAATCCGATACGGTTGCCGATCAGGCCTTTCTTGATCTGATAGGACGGATCGGCCACTGCACCCGTCCAATTAATTACCTCGGCCTGCCCGGCCTGAACGTTCCCTGCGGGTTCACCGACAACGGCCTGCCTTGTTCATTCCAGCTGGTTGGGCGGCCTTTTGACGAAAAAACCCTGTATCGCGCCGGTTTTACCTACGAATGTGAAACGGACTGGAGCGACAAGATCCCGCCGATCTGATTGCTGCCGGGTGTTAGAAAGCGCTGGCACGCACGACCTGTAGGCGAATTATACGGCAAATATAGACAGGTCCCTGTTGTTAATGGTTGGCGCTTGTGATTTCTTACACGCCTACGCGGGCCAAATTTATTTTGGGGCGAGACATGGGGCATTCAAAATCCGAGGAAATTAAGCACAGCTTGGGCTGTCTTTTGCTTTTGACGACGTAATTTTGGATTTCCAGTTCAACTTGGCCTGAACACTGAGGACCGGACTCAGCATGAGCATTGACGCACGTAAAATTATTGTCGGGATAACCCTCATCGCATTGATTGTGTTCGGAGTTAGCTTCTCAATAGTGTCTGGAGAACGCCTGCGGGCCACCGCCTACGACGACTGGATCGGCAAGGGTAAGGTCGATTCACGGCGTATGACGGAAAGTGTCTTGTTCTGGATCTCCAAGGCCGAAGTCAATCTTCGCGCCATCGCCGGTCAGTTTCGCAGCAGCAAGAACATGGACCAGAGGGCGTTTTTTGAATTTATCGATGGGGCCGAAACGTGGGACCCTGATGTCACCTTCGACTCCGTCGTTTTTGCGCAACGTGTCCTCCGCAATGACCGGCGCGCCTATGAAAAAAACCAGCAGGCGGACTTGACCGTCATCGGAGAACCGCAAACCCGCGCACCGGAAGTATTTGAAAGTTTTGCGGTTAGACTGGTTTCACACGAGGATGGGATTTTCCGGCTGAGTACCGACCTCACCACTCACCCCGCCGTAAGAACCGCCACCATCACCGCCCGCCAGACACCGGGGCATGTGATCCTCGGGCCCGCGTTTGAGGGACAGGACGGAGACCGACACGCGGTCATTGCGACGGCGACCGAGTATGCAGGCAAGCCAGGCGTGATGGCGGCGACCCTCAATCTGGCCGATTTTTTTTCCTCGTTTGCCGCCGACTATTTGCCGAACGGGATTCAGGTCCGGTTAATCGAGCGTGACAGCGAATCGCGGGCAATGAACATGTTTATCCCGATCATTGGCTCCCTAGCCCCACCACAGAACGTTGCCGCCACCGAAATCATCCGCATTACCAGCGGGCAGGCGCGCTGGGACCTGCACTGGGACATCATGCCCGACTACCTGGGTGGGCCGTCCAACCAGCTGGCTAATCTGATCAGCATCGGCGGCTCGGTTCTGACGCTACTCGTCGCCCTCATTTTCTATGGGTTGTCGATGCAAAATATCCGGTTCCAACGGCTTGTCGGCGACAGGACGGCGGAGTTGTCCCAGAATTCGATGCTGGTCCAACTGACGATGGATTCGATTGACCAGGGGTTTGCGGTGTGGAACGCCGACCACAGACTGGTGATCTGGAGCAAGCGTTGCGCTGAATTCTGGTATTATCCGAAGGGTTTGCGGCCAGGAACCCATATGAGCGAACTCATGAAACACTTGGCCGCTCATGGTGCTTTTGGTGAAGGCGACATTGAAGAAACCGCCGCCAGAGAACTGGAGCGGGTTGTCGAAGCCGGCGGCGCATCCGATGAAATATTCTCGATGACCGATGGGCGCCGCATCCATGTCCGGCGCTTTCCGCTTGAGCACGGCGGTCACGTTTCAATGTATACGGATGTGACCGAACGCGAAATGGTGATCGAGAAACTGAGGAAGTCCCATCAGGACCTGGAACGCCGTGTCGAAGAACGGACACACGACCTCGAAAAAGCCCGAGACGAAGCCGTTCTGGCCGACCGGACCAAGAGCGAATTCATGGCCAACATGAGTCATGAACTGCGCACGCCACTGAATGCAATTATCGGATTTTCCCAGATCGCCGCCAACGAAATTCACGGGCCCCTTGGCGACTCCAAATATCAGGAAAACGCTTCCATCGTTGCCGCCGCCGGTGAGCATCTCCTGCAATTGATTTCCGATATTCTCGATCTGTCTAAAATCGAAGCCAACGCCATGACCCTGGATGAAACCGAGTTGGATATGGCAGAGGTCGCCAATACCATCAAAAACATCATAATGCCGCGGGCCGAACGTTCGGAAATCAGCGTATCAATGTCAATTTCAGACGGTTTGCCGAAACTTCGCGGCGATGGTCTCAGGGTCAGGCAAATGCTGCTCAATCTGGCCGACAACGCGGTCAAGTACACGCCCGGCGGCGGACAGGTCAGGATTGAGATCAAGAATGGCCCGAACGACGGAATCCGGGTCAGCATCTTTGACACGGGAATCGGAATTTCCGAAAATGATCTCGAACTCGTTCTCATTCCGTTTGGTCAGGTGGATTCAAACCCGATGGTTCGGAACGGCGAAGGAATTGGCCTTGGCCTGTCGTTGGTCAAACATCTGGTGGAACTGCATGGCGGAACACTGTCATTGCAGAGCACGATTGGTGAAGGCACGACAGCAACCTTGCAATTCCCCGCCGAACGCAGCATCCGATCATAACAGACACGGAATATCTGAAACGACCGCCTACAGATTGTTCCCCGTGACCTTTCAAGACCTTCACGTGACAAGATCCCAATAGGGCGGAGAACCAAAGCGTTCGCCAAGGAAGTCGATCAACAATCGCAACTTGGAAGACAGGTGGCGGTTGGGTGGATAAAGCGCATAAACGGCAATTTCCGGGGGCTGATAGTCAGATAAGACACGAGCCAGTTGTCCCGATTGCAGGGCTGCTCCAGCAATGAAGGTCGGCAAAAGCGCGATACCCTGTCCTTTGACCGCCCCCGCCATTAATACTTCCGCGTTGTTGGAACATAATCCACCGTTGATCAGAATGTTATGCGACCCATCCGGCCCATTCAAATTCCAGGCGTTTCCCGTTGGCAGGTAACCATAATGAAGGCAGTTATGATGCCTGAGGTCTACTGGTTTTTCGGGAATATTGTGGGTCTTCAGATAGCCGGGTGAGGCACAAAGAACTCGCTTCGCCGGGGCCAGCTTTTTGGCGATCAGACTGGAATCGGCGAGATTACCTATTCGGATCGTCAGATCGAAGCCTTCTTCAATGGGGTCGATAAGGCGATCATTCAGCGTCGCTTCGATGCGGACCTGTGGGTAACGGTCCAAAAAGTCGGCAATTGCCGAGCCGAGGTGCAGGGTGCCGAATGACATCGGCGCATTGAGCCGAATGGCACCGCGCGGCTCACCCTGCAGGTCCTGCACAAGAGAGTCGGCGGTCTGCAGGTCTGCGAGTACGGCAACCGCCCGTTCGTAATAGGCCGCCCCGGTGTCTGTCGGGCTGACGAACCGGGTCGAGCGGTTCAGCAACTGGACACCAAGGTTGTCTTCCAGTTGCGAGACCAGTTTGCTTACGGCAGAGCGGGACAAACCGAGTTCGCGGGCGGCGGCGGAAAACCCATGTGTTTCCACCACCTTTACAAAAATCCTCAAGGATTCAAATTTATTCATAATCTCTATTTGTATCTATTTTTGCACGATATATGTGAAAATTATCGATCTAGTTTACCAAAGTGATACCAATTATATCTCCTGACAAGACAAAACAAAATCAATGAACGAAAGGATCGACGTCATGATCACACTTAGACCGGCAGATGAACGCGGGCACGTCAACATTGGCTGGCTCAATTCCCATCACACCTTTTCCTTCGGCCATTATTATGACCCGGAACACATGGGGTTCGGTGCCTTGCGGGTTATCAATGACGATACGGTGCAGCCGGATGCGGGGTTTGAAACCCACGGCCACCGGGACATGGAGATCATTTCCTACGTATTGGACGGGGAACTTGCCCATAAGGACAGTATGGGAAATGGCTCGGTAATCGTACCAGGTGACGTGCAGCGCATGACTGCCGGTACCGGTGTTCGTCATAGTGAATTCAATAATTCCGACGTCGATACGGTGCGGTTCCTTCAGATCTGGGTTGTTCCGGATACGGACGGGCTGGAGCCGGGATACGAGCAAAAGAATTTTGCTGATGCACGGCGGGGAACCCTCAAGCTTGTCGCCTCCAAAGAAGGGCGAGACGATTCCCTCAAGATTCATCAGGACATGGATCTCTACGCGACCCTGTTAACAAAAGATGAGCGTGTCTCTCACACAATCGATGAAACCCGTCAGGGCTGGGTGCAGGTTGCGGACGGCGAGATCACCCTTAACGGACAGCATTTGCGTCGAGGTGACGGGGCTGCTGTTACAGACGAGCGGGCGATAATGATCGAAACGGCTTCTGGTGCCGAAGTCCTGCTTTTCGATATGCCGACAACACCCCGCGACGTGAATTAACGGACAATCATAACAACCCCAACCAGGAGACTAAAATTAATGACGACCCAAAAACTCGAACTGCTGACACCGGGCAACTGTCAACTCATCTTCATCGATCACCAACCACAAATGGCCTTTGGTGTTCAAAGCATCGACCGTCAGGTTTTGAAAAACAATGTCGTTGCCCTGGCCAAAGCGGCAAAGATATTTGATGTTCCAACGACCATCACAACGGTAGAGACCGAAAGTTTTTCCGGGTTTACCTATCCGGAGCTGCTGGCGGTATTTCCCGATCAACCACTTTTGGAAAGGACCTCGATGAATTCGTGGGATGATCAAAAAGTGCGCGATGCGCTGGCCGCAAACGGGCGCAACAAGGTCGTTATTTCCGGACTGTGGACGGAGGTCTGCAATAACATGTTCGCATTGGACGCAATGCGTGAAGGGGGATATGAAATCTACATGGTTGCCGACGCATCGGGCGGCACGTCCGGTGATGCCCATGATTACGCCATGCAACGTATGATCCAGTGCGGTGTTGTGCCCATGACATGGCAGCAGGTTTTGCTTGAATGGCAACGCGACTGGGCCCGCAAGGACACGTACGATGCGACCCTGGAGATCGTCAAGGATCATTCGGGGGCCTACGGTATGGGTGTCGATTACGCCTACACCATGGTTCATAAGGCTCCCGAGCGCCAGCAGCACGGTCCTAAAATCGATCCTGTTGTCGCGGGGTAAGTTAAGTTGGCGATGCGGGTGCTTCCGCATCGCCATTTTTATTTTCCAAATGAGTCATTCGTGAGTATAGAGATTGAAACCGTTGAGCATGTTGGGGGGGATAGTGTGAATTCGGGTCTAGACGTCATCAAACGCGCAAACTGGCTGGAATTGTTTTTTGATCTGGTGTTTGTGTTCGCCATTGCCAAGGCAACCCATGTGTTGGCGCATCTGCATAATGGTCATGTAGCGTGGTCCCAATATGGAATTTTCCTGCTGATCATGATCCCGGTTGTGTGGGCGTGGACCGGTCACACGATGTTCGCCACCCGGTTTGATACGGAAGACACAACCCAGCGCCTGTTGACGCTGGCGCAAATGCTGGCTGCAGTCTTTCTGGCCGCCTTCATTAACCCGGATTTTGACCCCAACTATCACGGGTTCCTTTTTTCCTATGTGGCCATTCGGGGGCTCTTGATCCTGATGTATATCCGCGCCGCCCGGATAATCCCCCAAGCGCGCCCGATCAGCAAATACCTCGGGGTCGGATTTTCCATCGGCCTGTTGGTCGTTTTGGGTTCACTTTTCGTCGAGCCACCCTGGCGGTATGTCGTTCTGTATGCGGGCATTGCAATTGAGATCCTGGTGCCCCTGTTCGGCCGCTCCGTTCTTAAGACCGTCCCGGTTAAATCACATCATATGCCCGAGCGCTTTGGCTTGTTGACGATCATCCTGTTTGGCGAGTCCGTTGTCGCCATCGCGGCGAAACTTGGTGACCTGGCCTGGACGACCGCAACCCCTTTTGCCGCTGCAACCGGATTTGTCGTCATGTGTGCGGCCTGGTGGCTTTATTTTGACACACACGAGGAACAGGCGATCGGTCAGAATCTGGGTACGGGCCAAAAAGTTCTATATGGGCATCTGGGACTCTATTGCGGGCTGTCCATCGTCTCGACAGCAATAGGATTTGCGATCAGTGGAGAACTCAGCATTGCCGATCATGCGGTGATGACGGGCATTGGTTTGTTTGTCTTTCTGGGCGCAATGATCTTCATGTATGGCATGACGACGTTCGCCTCTACAACTCAGCGTATGGCCGCACTGACGCTCTCGACCGCTTCGCCACTGATGATCGCTGTCGGGCGCATGTCCGGTTAAGTGACGTCAGACACCTGCTGGTCAACCGGCGGGATTTGGCCCGGATGGCATCTTGAAAGGGCGTTCACTCTCGAAAGCGGCTGCCGCCCGCATCACCAAGGGATCGGAATAACGCGGACCAATGATCTGCAGACCGATGGGCAATCCTGACCGGGTAAATCCGCAAGGTGCGCTGCAAGCCGGTTGCCCCGTCAGGTTGAACGGATATGAAAATGGTGTCCAATCCGGCCAACGGCCCTGTGTCGCCGGGTCAGCGACCTGACGCCCGGCGTCAAACGCCGGCAGGGGTAATGTTGGTGTTAGCAGCAGATCATAGCGTTCATGAAAGGCGTTCATCGATTGGCCGAGCCGCACCCGTTCATCGACGGCATCCTGATAGTCCTCGAGAGTGATTGCCGCCGCATCTTCAACCAGATCGATCATCCCCGGGTCCATTTGCGCCTGTTCTTCGTCTGAATGGGAGAGCACCAGCCGACGGCATGCCAGATGCCAGTGCCGGTTAAAACACTCCAGCGGACTGTCAAAAATAGGGGCAACCTCTTCAACCGCTGCGCCCAAGTGTTCAAAAACCTTGGCCGCCTCGCGCACGGCGGCGGCAACTTCCGGGTCAACATCCGCATACCCCAGATCGACACTGACGCCGACGCGCAGATGGCGGACGCCAAGATCCAGCCCGACCCGATAATCCCAGGGGTCATAGGGCAGGGAATACCAGTCACGTCCGTCTGGTTCGCTCAACACATTCATCATCAGCGCCGCATCGCGGACCGTGCGCGTCATGGGGCCAATATGTGAAAGCGTACCGAAAACACTGGCGGGATACACCGGCACCCGCCCGGCCGTCGGTTTCAGGGAAAAGATGCCGCAAAACCCTGCGGGGATGCGGACCGATCCGCCACCATCCGTTCCGATATGCAAGGCCCCCATGCCAAGGGCGGCAGCGGCAGCAGCCCCGCCCGAACTGCCGCCCGAAGTTTTCGATGTGTCCCACGGATTGCGGGTAATTCCGCTCAGCGGCGAATCCGTTACCCCTTTCCAGCCAAACTCAGGTGTCGTCGTGCGCCCGATGAAGACCGCACCATGTTCACGCAGCCGGGCAACACAGGGTGAATCTTCATCCAGGGGCTGATCCTCGTTGCCTGTCAACGACCCGCGCAACATCGGCCAATCGCGAGATTTGACAATATCCTTGACGGTCACCGGAACACCGTCAACGGCGCCCCTGGCTTCACCCCTGTTCCAGCGTGCTTCTGATTCTGCCGCTGTTTTCAGGGCTGCCTCTTCGTTCAGTAACGAGAAAGCATTGACCTCACCATCGACCTCAGCAATCCTTTTAAAGACAGCTTTGGTCACATCTACAGGTGATACGGTCTTCCATTCGTACAAACCAAGAAGGTCGGATGCTGACACACTGCTGAGATCAGGTGCGCCATTGGTTGTTTCGCTCATAACGGGGCCCTTTTCCCAACGCTGCCGAAATGCCATCATAGCAACGCTATTTTGATCAGGAAAGAAGTCATGAACCTCGCCAACTTCCCCCGTGTCCAGCTCGCCCACCTGCCGACGCCGCTGGAGCCCCTGAATACGCTCAGCCGTCACCTCGACGGACCCGACATTTACATCAAACGCGATGACTGCACCGGACTGGCCGGCGGCGGCAACAAAACCCGGAAACTCGAATTTTTGATGGCGGATGCGCTTGAAAAGGGGGCGGATACGGTTGTTACCGTCGGTGCGACCCAGTCCAATCATGTTCGCCAAACCATCGCGGCGGCGGCGAAACTGGGGTTGCGCTCGGAAGTATTGCTGGAAAGCGCCGTCGTTCGTGATGACGACTACGGCGCAAATGGCAATGTCCTGCTCGATAATCTGATGGGGGCGACGATCCATCACCGCGAACCGGGCGGGAACCTGGATGTCGAAGGTCAGGCACTGGCCGACGTTCTGTCCAGCGATGGCGCGAATGCCTATTTCATTCCGACCGGCGGTTCAACCGATGTCGGCGCGTTGGGTTATGCCGACTGTGCCGGTGAAATCCTCGGGCAGTCGGGGGAAATGGGGCTGGATGTTGACGCGATTGTCGTCGCCAGCGGCAGTCAGGGAACCCAGGCTGGCCTTTTGGCCGGTCTGGCCGATGCGGGATCAGCCATCCCGGTCTATGGAATTTGCGTCAGCCGCAGCGCCACCGAATTGGAAGAACTGGTCTTCAACTTGACCAAAAAAACGGCAATCTATGCAGGGATCACGGCGCCGATCACGCGCCAGTCGGTAATTTGTGATGGCGCCTATTATGCCCCCGGGTACGGTCAGCCCAATGACGCCATGATCGAAGCCGTTACCCTGTGCGCCCGGCTTGAAGGGGTGCTGCTTGATCCCGTCTATTCAGGTAAGGCGATGGCCGGGCTTATCGGCAAGGTTCGCGACAGCACCTTCAAAAAAGGTGATACGGTGATTTTTCTGCATACGGGCGGACAGGTGGCTCTCCATGCCTATCGGTCCATATTCGACGGGCGCTGAACCATATGCGCTGCACGTCCTGCCAGAGCGACAATCCGGACGGTCACAAATTCTGCGGTCAGTGCGGCGCGGCCCTGAAATCCGTCTGTCCGTCATGCGATTTCTCCAACGACCCGGAAGGAAAATTCTGCGGTGGATGTGGCCGCCCCCTGGGTCAACAACAGGCAAAACCGGAAGCCAATCAGGCGGAACGACGTCAATTGACGGTCATGTTCTGTGATCTGGTTGGTTCGACGGCGCTATCCGAGCGCCTTGATCCCGAAGACCTTCGCGACGCCATCAGCGCCTATCAGGACACTGCGGCCGCAGCGATTGAACGTTATGACGGCTATATCGCCCGCTACATGGGCGACGGGCTGCTGATCTATTTCGGATACCCCAACGCCCACGAACGCGACGCCGAGCGCGCGGTTCGCGCAGGCCTGGACATTATCGACGCCATGAAAGGGATGAGGGCGTCCGATGGCACCGTCTTTGAGGTCCGCGTCGGCGCGGCCACCGGCATGGTCGTCGCCGGCGACATCATTGGTACAGGGGCGTCGGAAGAACGGGCGGTTCTGGGAGATACTCCCAACCTTGCGGCCCGCCTGCAAGGGTTGGCGCAACCCGGCACCATGGTTATTTCGGCAACCACGGAGACATTGTGCGGCGACGGATTGCGGGCGACACCGCTCGGCGAACACAATCTGAAAGGTATCTCCAAACCCGTTGCCGTCTTCAGGGTAGATGATGTTGGCAGCACCCGTTCGCGGCATCTGTCGCCCTCGCCATCCACCACTCTTTGCGGCCGCCAGAAACCGATGGACGAATTTTCCAGATTGTGGGAGGCGGCAAAAAGTGGCCACGGAGGCACAATCGTAATCACGGGCGACGCCGGGATCGGAAAATCCAGCCTGCTGAACGCATTTCGCGCACAAATTCAGAAAGACAATGGCCGGGAAACGGTTCTAATCGGATCGGAATTTCATCACGATAGCCCGCTCAGGCCGTTTCAGGAATACCTGCTTTCAGAACTGAAAGCCAGTTCACCCGCCGACCCGGCGGCGGATCAATTCCAGGAACTTGAACATTTTCTGACCCGTCTCGGTCTCGACAGCATCGAACTCCTTCCTGTGCTCGGCCATCTACTGGAATTGCCCGGCTCAGACATCCACCCACCCATCAGTCTGGACGGCGCGACACTGAAAGACAAAACCTCAAACGCCCTGGTGCAGATTATCAGGGCGCAATCCAAACAAGGACCGCATTTACTGGTTGCCGACGACGCCCAGTGGATGGATGCGTCAACGCTGGAAATCATTGAACAGATTTTGATGCAGGAAAAATCCGCCCCCCTGCTGTGCGTCATCGCCGCCAGACCGGAATTTGATGCCTTCGAGTTGAAAGAACTGACATCTTCGATGATCCGGCTTGAGCGGCTTGATCCGGTAGCGGCGAGAGAGGTTGTCATTCAGATCGCCGGGGACACGGCATTCCGCCCCGAGCAGATTGACGGCATTCTCGAACACGCCGATGGCGTACCGCTGTTTCTGGAAGAGATTACCCGGTCCGCCATTGAAGCCCGTCTGGATCAGGAAGAAGGATCAAGCCTGACCATCCCGACAACCTTGCAGGATTCCCTGATGGCGCGGCTCGACCGTCTGGGTCCGGCCAAATCGGTCGCCCAGACCGCGGCTGTTATCGGGCGGGTATTTCGCCGCGATGTTCTGCTGGCAATCGCCGATGACAAGAATTCCGATCTGGACACCGCGCTGTTGGACCTGATTGCGGCAGGCTTGATCATGACGGCGATGACGGGCCTGTCCGGAGGGTTCGAATTCAGGCAAGCTCTGATCAGGGATGCAGCCTATCAATCTCTGCTTATTCGCACACGCCGCGATCTTCATCGTAGCGTTGCCGACAAGCTTGAAAAGGAAACGGACGAAGGTCTTCACACCGAACCGGAGATCATCGCCTACCACCTGAGCGAAGCCGACCTTCCTGAACGCGCCCTGCCCTACTGGACCCAGGCGGCCCACCGGGCGGCAGCGCGCTGGGCCAACACGGAAGCCGTTAATTTTTTTGCCAAAGCCCTGCAGGCCCATCGGACAACCAGACCAGAAGACACGCCGACTGAAATCGGGCTTCTGCTTGATATGGTCGCCAGTATGCGGATCATCGACAGGTATGACGAGGCATTCCGGGCGCTTGATGAGGCGCAGGCCCTGTGTGGCGGGGACGTCGATGCCGAAGGGTTGATCCGCATTCATTACCTGCGCGGCAATATGTACTTTCCTCTTGGTAATATGGAAGGCTGTCTTAAGGAGCATAGCGAAGCCTGCCGACTGGCGCGTGATGCAGGACGGGCGGATTTTGAAGCCCGTGCCCTTGGCGGCATCGGCGATGCCTACATGCTGCAGGGAGAGGTGACGCAGGCCGAAAATCACTTTAACCAATCCGTCCAGATCGCCCGGGAACATGATATGGCCGTCATCGAAACGGGAAACCTCGCCATGCGGGGTCACATGCGGCTCTATCAACTGCGTTTCGACGAGGCGCTGGCCGATGGCCGCCGGGCTTCTTCCATGGCTGTTGAGGCCGGAAACCGCCGCTCGGAAATGGTATCCCAGGGCAGTGTGCTGGCAAAAATTCTGGCCGAACAGGGACAGTGGGCGGAAGCCGAACGGGTCATTCAGGTGGCTTTGGATATATCGCGAAACCTTGGCGCGCTCAGGTATCAGCCGATGTATCTGTCCCTGCTGGCGCGAATATTATGGTCCACAGCCAGAAGTGATGAGGCCCTTGCTGCGGCACAAGAGGCCCTTGAGGGCGCCAGAGGTGACGGTATGGTCTATACGGGAGCCATGGTTCTGGGGACTTATGCCAGAGTTTGTGGCGAGCGAAAGATGGCCAATGATTGCCTGAAAGAAGGTGTGGGCACCCTCGGCGGTCGCGTCCCTGCCCATAATCATCTGTGGTTCCGGCTTGACGCCATGGATACGGCATTGGACTGGAACGATTGGGATCAGGTTGACCGCCACGCCGACGCCTTTGAAAGCTTTACCCGTCCAAAAAATATTCCATGGGCGATTTTTCATATCGAACGCTGCCGCCTGCTGACCAAGGTTGGGCGGGAAACAGCGACGGCGGACGATCTGGCGAGACTTCAAATTTTAAAGTCCGAGGCCGAAGCCCGCGGACAATTACCGGCATTGCAATCGATCAAAGCCGTATTCTCATCGGTGTAGCTGAGTTTAAGCGGCGAAGGCACCGGGCAATCGCGCACACGCCCGGCCAAGAACGGAGCAGGTTTGAAATTGAAAACGAAAATTATCGCCCGCCAATTTCTTAAAACGCTGGCACTGACGCTGCTAATCTCCATCCAGGCGATGCCCTCGTTCGCCGAACCAAGCTTCGTTGCGCTTCCCAGGATCGATGACAACACGGTTGCCCCCCGGCTGATCTATATCGAAAATCCGAGGTTTCCAAAAGTCAGCGACGAAGACCTGAGAAAGGTCTTTCAGTCCGCCGCCGCCCTGGTACAGGATAATTTCGCCATCACGATGAAACGTCCGGACAGCATACCGATCCTTGATATTGATCGGGTTTTTACCGGACTGGTCAAAAACAAGCCCGCCGATTTCGACAGCCTGATCGGCGATTTCCGAAACGGAAAAGTCGATTGGCAAGCCGTCAGAATGTCACTGGCTGAACAAATCAGGAAACAGAAAGATCCACTTTCCAAGCAAATTGAATTTGCACGCCCCTATCTGGTTCGGCCATTGAAGGAAGAGACCCTGAAATCCTTTTCCGTCGCGGTGACGGAAACGTTCAAGGCGCGCCTGTCTTACTGGACAACAGCCAAGCTGGAAGACGGCTTTCCGGTAATCGGACGGGTTCCGGGACGCCCCGATCTTCCCCTCAACGAATACAGTTACTGGGCCCTGATGGCGAAGCGTGGCATCGGTGCCGAGATCATTCTGACCAACCAACTCGTCGCCAGCGTCGAATACCTGCCCATCCCGGTTCACACCTCCGTCAGGGGCGGCATTACGGCGGGCTCAACGGATTACAATCCGTCGTCACGCCTCGGATCATCGGTGTGGGTGTCGCTGTTCCCGTACCTGTCCAACGACACCCATATCAGGGACCTGCGAAACGGAGATGTCTACACGCGAGACGAAGCCCTTTCCCATGCAGGTGCCCTACTGGCCCATGAACTGGGCCATCAACTTCTTCAGTTGGGACACCCGTGGTCAAACGACGCCTGCGTCATGCGCCCGGTGGAGATGCTGGATTTCGCTTCCTGGGTCAGGAAGTTCGACGTAAAAAAATGCAAGGTCGGCTCCAGCCCGGCAATGATGCCCGGCACGGTAAAAATACCAATCTGGTGATCCACACTGGCATGCCCTGTTCTGCTCGGAACTCTCGTTCGACCTCGTCTCTGAATGATGATCGTAGCTTGCACCAGTTGGACATCCCGGGCCTCAAAACCGCGCTGCCCTTGGCCACCCGTATAGAATTTTGCGACGACTATTATAAGGCCGCGTGACGCAGCGTAATCACTCCCAGACTGACCATGCTGATGGCAATGAAGACGAACGGCGGGTTCCAGCGCCAGGCCATGGTATAGGCCGACACCCCGCTGACCCGCGCAAGGTAAAGCGTGGTTGCCGAATAGGGGCTGATCATGGTGCTCAGTCCCCACACGCCAAGCAGCGCCAGACCGATGATCCAGTCCGGCGCACCCAGAACTTCGGGCGGCAGCACTTCACCGACCAGAATGACAACAATGACTGGATGAAGACCGATCATGCTGAGCAGCGCCACGCCGAAGGTCAGGCCTACCAGCCGCAAATCAACCGATGGCAGCCAGTGATCAAGCAGCGGGCCCAGATTTTCAGCCGGGATGAGTGTCGATACGCCGACACCGAAGACCGTTGCCCCGACAAAAACCAGCGCCTCGTTACGAAGGGCCGGCAAACCACCAACCACCTGTTTCATCAGGCCCCGCATGTGGGTGGCCCGGGTTGCCAGAGAGGGGGCTCCGGGGACCATCGACGCCCGCCAAATCAGGGCGAAAGGCGGAGCGATCAGCCCCAGGGCGACCGGAATCGAAATGTCCGCCAGATGGACCAGACCGACGACCAGCACGGCAAGTGAGCCCAAAATAGCGACCACCCGCCCCCTGACCTTTGCGGGCAACGGCGTAGGCACTCCACCGCTGACAGGTGAACCGCGGTGATGCAGAATTCGGTCATAGAGGAACCCGCCGAAGACCCCCATCATGGCAAACAGGAATCCGAAGGGCGCAACGTCGATCCATTGCAGTGTCGGTAACGCCGACAGGACGACGACCATGCTGACATAAAACGGCGACCACCCCGACGCGCTGGTGAACCCCAGCATCAGCGCCGTTGACAGCCGCCGTAGAAGGCCAGGGTCGAGCTTGCGATCAATCATCGTCGCGACCAGACTGAGCCCGGCAAGGTTCAGGACCGATCCCAGCAAATGAACGCCGAGAGCGGCAAACAAAAATCGCCGTCCGGGAGGCTGGCTTGTAATCATTTCGCGCGCCGCCTGTAACGCCGGACTTTCCCGGGCCGGGATTTGCAGCCAGGCGACGGCGAAAAACAGCAACAGAAAAGTTTTTGAGCGGGCGAACCCGTCAAGCGCCGCGATTTCGGGCTGCCCACCGTATGCCGCCGCCGCCAGTCCGAAACCAATCAACAACAAGCCGATGATGCGTGGCGTCGGCGACGCGTTGGGAATTTCCAGCACCAGAAACAGGATCGTCAAAGCGGCGGCAATCGGGATGATTTGCGGCCAGTCCTCAACAACATCGACAAGCGCCAGCCCGGCGATCAACAGGTAGACCCATGCCGACAGGGGAACCTTGAAAGAATTCATTAAGAAACCTGCAACAGAATAACTCCGGTGACGATCAGCGCTGCCGAGAGGACCCGACGCAGACCGAAACTTTCCTTCAGAACGAACGTACCGATTATCGCCGCAAACAACACGGAAGTTTCGCGCAATGCCGAAACATGCGCCATCGCCCCCTGGCTGAGGGCATAAAGAACCAGACCGTAAGCGGTGATGGTCAGGCCGCCGCCGATAACGCCCGGCTTCCAATTGGCCTTCAGAAATGGCCCGAGCCCCGCCCGGCGGCGGGCCAGCGCCCAAAGGGCGAAGGGGATGCCTTCAAGCATATTGAGCCAGACGATATAGGGCCAGGGCGACGAACTTTCACGCAACCCGAGACCATCAACAACCGTATACCCGGAAATCAGCACCCCGGTCCCCATGGCCAGAGCAACCGGGAGCAACCCGGCCCGTGTCGGTCGAGCGTTGGTAAAAATCAGGCTGACAATTCCGGTTGAAACCAATCCAATGCCGATCATGGCGTTCAAGGACGGCACTTCCCCGGCCAGGAAAAAAGCCAAAATGGCGACCAGAACCGGTGACGACCCTCTGGCAACGGGGTAGACCTCACTCAGATCTCCATGACGGTAACACAGCAGCAAAAACACGTAGTAGATATTGTGAATAACCACGGACAGGATCAGGTACGGCCAGGCCGCCGCTTGCGGAAACCCGACGAACGGCACAATGATGACGCCCAGCGCGGTTCCGGTAAAATGAATGATGGTGAAAGTCAGCAAACGGTCGCCCGACGACTTCACCACCGCATTCCACGACGCGTGGATCACAGCGGCCAGCAGAATCAGAAATACAAGGTGGGGCTGCAAGGTCATAATGATTGTGAAAAAATGAGGTGGATTGACGCCCATTTATCTGGACGACCGGGACAAGCCGTATCATTGTGACTCCATCCACCAATTGCGCAATACCTTTCGCGACATCCCCGAGCGGAGACCGATATGTGGAAAAATAACCGCCTGTGTAAATTACTGGGCATCCATTATCCTATAATTCAGGCTCCCATGGCCGGATCATCGACAGTGGCCCTGGCGACCGCCGCCAGCCGAGCCGGCGCACTGGGGTCAATCGCGGCGGCCATGCTGACACCGGAACAATTACGTGAACAGTGCCGGGACGTTCGCGAGCACAGCAATGGCCGATACAATGTCAATTTTTTCGCCCACGCCGAACCAAACCTGGACCCGCTCAAGGATGCGGCGATGCGTGATTTGCTGAAACCAGCCTACGCGGCCCTTGGCGTACCGGACGTGCCCCAGGCAACGACGCCCTTTCCCAGTTTTAAGCAGGCGCAGCTTGAGGTCATGCTGGACGAACGGCCATCGGTTGTCAGTTTTCATTTCGGCCTGCCCGGTGAAGACATGCTTCAGGCCCTCAAACAGGCCAAGATCAAAATTCTCTGCTCAGCCACCTGCGTCGCCGAGGCCCGGGAACTGGAGGCCAAAGGCGTTGACGCCATCATCGCCCAGGGGTTCGAAGCGGGCGGTCATCGCGGGACCTTTGCCAAGCCCTATGAAAAAGGTCAGGTCGGCACCATGGCCCTTGTCCCACAGGTGGTGGATGCGGTCAGCGTGCCGGTGATCGCGGCGGGCGGAATTGCCGACGGGCGCGGGATTGCGGCGGCGCTGGCGCTTGGAGCGGACGGGGTGCAGATTGGAACGGCCTTCCTCCGCTGCCCGGAATCGGCGACAAATTCCACCTATCGCGAGGCGTTGAAAACAGCGGGTGATGATGAGACCCGGATCACCCACGCTTTTTCAGGGCGCCCCGCCCGCAGTATTGAAAACCGCTACATCAAGGACATGGCCGACAAGGACGATCAACTTCCGGATTTCCCCATCCCCAACAGCCTGACCGGGCCGCTACGCAGCGCCAGCGGCAAAGCCGGTTCCACCGACTATATGTCCCTGTGGTCGGGTCAGGCCGGGGCCTTGTCGCGAGACCTGCCCGCCGGAGAACTGGTGGAAACATTGATTACGGAAGCCGAAGACATCATCTCCGAGATGCAGTGCAATTAGAAAATTCGAGGACGAAACATGAAATATAAATGGCTTGGGACAACCGGTCTGCAGGTATCTGAACTCTGTTATGGCACCATGTCTTTTGGCGGCGATGCGGATGCCGATGAATCGGCGCGCATGTATGCGGCCTGCCGGGACAAGGGCATCAACTTTTTCGACTGCGCCGATGCCTACTCAAAAGGCCGGGCCGAGGAAATTCTGGGAGCGTTGGCCCAGGGGCACCGCGACGATCTGGTGATCACGTCGAAATGTTTTAACCCGACGAGCGACGACATCAACGCCCGCGGCGCCAACCGCCGCCATATCGTCCGTGCCGTTGAAGCCAGCCTGAAACGTCTGCAGACGGACCGCCTGGATGTTCTGTTCATGCACCGCTGGGACCCGGTCACGCCGTTGGAAGAGACGCTCCGCGCCCTTGAGGATATGGTTCGTGATGGCAAGGTCCTGTATCTCGGAGCCAGCAACTATTCCGCCTGGCAGGTGACCAAGGGGCTGGGCATTTCCGAACGCCGGGGCTGGGCGCGGTTTGATGTGATCCAGCCCATGTATTCGCTGGTCAAACGTCAGGTCGAATCGGAAATCCTGCCGCTGGCGGAAGCTGAACAAATCGGCGTCATCACCTACAGCCCCGTCGGTGGCGGCCTGTTGAGTGGCAAATACGGCCCCGACATGCGCCCGGACAGCGGCCGTATTATCAACGATAAAAGCTATTCCGTCCGCTATGGTCAGGACTGGGTCTACGAGACGGCGGGCCGATTTACCGAGTTTGCCAGGGCCCGCGGGCAGCACCCGGTCAGTCTGGCCGTCGCCTGGGCCGCCGGGAACCCCGCCGTCACCTGCCCGATTATCGGCTCCAGAAATCTGGAACAGCTTCAACCCTCGCTGAATGCCCTTGATACAGAGATGAGCGGTGAGCTTCGGGCGGAAATAACCGCCCTATCGAGAAACCCGCCCCCGGCGACAGATCGGCTGGAAGAGCAATAATGGAATTATTTCCCGGCTTTTTAAATGAGTTGACTTAAATCAATATCATACAACACGTGTCCCTGTAGACTGCTTCACGGTTAGGGCCTTCTGGACAATACATGAAACTGGATAAGTTGGTTAAGTCATCGCAGAAAGGATGTGTCCCGCACCGGCTCCGCCGGGAGGTATCCGCTTGCCTTGGCGTCCTTGCAATCCTGTTCCATATCGCCATGCCATTTGCCAACGCTTTTGCAGCAGACCTTGGGGGCGGCGAACCCGCTGAGGTCATTTGTGCTCCGGGCGGACGGCTAATCAGTCTCGGCGGTGAACGGTCCGTTCCCGCAGGACCGATGATGGCTTGCGAATTTTGTCTGGTCTGCCAGTTCGCTGTCTTGGGATATGTCAGCGCGCCGGACTTTCTGGAACACAGCATAACCTTTTCACACACCCGGATTTTCTGGTCCGGGTTCATCCACCTTAAGGTTAACGACAGTTCCGATTTCGCGGTCCGCCCGGTTCGCGCCCCGCCTGTTTTCGTCTGAACGGTTTCTACAATTCACTTACCCTTTTGGTCCGGACGATTGAGCTGATGTCGTTCGGCTAATTTTCAGACGAAAGATTTTAAAGATGAAAAAACCCCTGCTCCTCTGTGCCGCCGTGCTGGCTGGCGCAATGACCTTCTCGAGTGCTGCGCCAGCCCACGACTATAAAACCGGCAACCTTACAATCATGCACCCCTGGGCCCGGGCCACGGCCAAATCGGCAAAAACCGGCGCTGCTTATTTGATGATCTCAAATTCCGGCACGACAGACGACAAGCTTGTCGATGTCAAAAGCGATGTGTCGAAGAAAACCCAGATCCATCAGTCATCCATGGAAAACGAGATGATGAAGATGGAACATGTTGACGCTGTCGCAATCCCGGCGGGCGGCAAAGCCGAACTGAAACCGGGTGGATATCATATCATGCTCATGGGGTTGAAGGCGCCGCTTGAAGTCGATGCGAAATTCCCGCTGACGCTGGTTTTCGAAAAAAACGGCGAGGTGACGGTGGACGTCGTTGTCAGCAAGGGAGAGGGCATGAAAATGCTCGACCACAACACGGGCCAAATGAAAATGAAACCCTGACAAACGATGGTCGAGAGGCGGTGGTTGACACCACTGCCTCTCGATATTGATTTCAGACAAACTGGAGGGCGTCATGCGCCGTGTAATATTTTTTGTCAGCATTGCCGTTATGATCATTGTCGGCGGCTTCGGAATCTGGCGAACCACTTCCTTTAACCGCCAGTCTCCCGCCGACCGGGCGCAGGCCCTGAGTTCCATACCAATCGAGGGCAAATTTTCGCTCATCGATCATAACGGGCGCGCCGTCACCCAGGACGATTTCCGCGGGAAGTATACCCTGGTATTTTTCGGCTACACCTATTGCCCGGACGTATGTCCGACCGCCCTGCAAGACATCGGCCTGATCATGGACGGCCTTGGCGTTGACGCCAAAAAGGTCGTTCCCCTGTTCGTTAGCATTGATCCGGAACGCGATACCGTTGAAGCCATGAAAGATTACGTGGAGAATTTTCACCCCTCCATTATTGGCTTGACGGGCAGTCCAAACGCGGTCGCTGCCGCCGCCAAATCATTTCACGCCTATTACGCCAAGGTCGTACCCGACAAGGACGAGCCAGATGACTACCTTATGAGTCACTCAGCCCGCCTGTATTTGATGGGGCCAGACACCAAACCCGTCACCTATTTCCAATATGGGGAAACAGTGGAGAATATGACAAAAAAAATAAAAGGTATCCTGACACACCCAAAAAGTTGATATTACTCAACTTTACGGAAGGATTCACGACGCGGTTGAGTGATGGTAATCTGGAAACAGGCTTTGGGTTGGACTTACCAAGTTTTCGATGCCGACGCATTGAGCGACAATGTTGCGCCCTTCGGCTCCCTTGTGAAGCTTTGGCAATCCAGATTTGACGGCGACAAACTCCCCGCCTGGCGGGACTTCAAATTTGAAGACTTTTACGGCTGGCACGGCTGGTTGCGGGTTGGTGATTTCATCCCCGGCCGGACGGATGATTTCGAATACCGTCTTTGGGGCGTTCATGCTGTTGATTTTTACGGTGTCGATCTGACAGGAAAACGCATGAGCGAACTGGACTTCGGCTTTGACGAGGATGACCGGAAACTTCTGACCCTGCTGGCAACGGAAAAAAAGATCACGCTGGCGACCGGGCCGCTTTTTTGGCAGGAACGCGACCACCTGCTGGTTTCCGTTCTGAAAATGCCCCTGGCCAACGATGGGGAACATGTTGATAAGTTCCTGGGGGCCTTTCGATATCAGAAACAAGACGAAAAATATTGTATTTCCGAATGAATTTAATCTAAAAGTTGTTGAGCAAGATCAAGGCGTTAAGGGCCAGCACCTGCCAAATTCATAGATGGAGAGGGAAGGAGTAAAGGTGCCCATCCATGACGCAGCGCCCATCGACGTCGCGACTTCTGCATTTACCCATACTGGCCGTCACCGCTGTGGGATTAAGCAGCATATGCATGTCCATATTCATTCTCTACGCGGCGGCATTTTCAGAACAGGAAAACCGGCTTCGGGAACTCAGCCAAAGTCAAGCGCGCCTGATTGAGGCGGTCGCCCGTTTTGATCAGAAATTCAACGGGGCTTTTCCGAGCAGCTCTCGTGAGGCAACGTTATCGCAGATCATCGACGCACATAAAAACTACAACGGGTTCGGAGAAACAGGTGAATTCACCCTCGCCTGGCTGGATGGCAAACGGATCAAATTTATCCTGGCTCACCGGCATTTTGATCTGGAAAACCCGAAACCCGTCCCGATCAGTTCCCAGCTTGCCGAACCCATGCGGCGCGCCCTTTCTGGACAAAGTGGGGTCGCCGTAGCGCTAGATTACCGCGGCAGAAAGGTACTTGCCGCCTATGAACCCGTGGCGGTACTGGACCTCGGTATTGTCGCCAAAATTGATCTCAGTGAAATACGTCAGCCTTTTATCACCGCCGGATTGTGGGCGCTGGCGATTTCAAGTGGTTTTATCGTTATCGCCGTACTGGCATTTCTCAGAATAACCCGGCCGATGACGAAAACGCTGATCGAAATGACGACCCAGGCAAATGAGGCCAATCAGGCCAAATCCAGATTTCTCGCCGCCATGAGTCATGATCTGCGCACACCGCTTAACGCCATCATGGGATTCAGCGACATGATGCGTCATAAAACTTTCGGTCCGATTGGGAACAAACATTACGAAGAATATGCAAATGACATTCATAGCAGTGGCGCCTTGCTGATCAGCCTGATTGATGACGTTCTCGACATTTCCAAGGTTGAGGCAGGCAAAATTGAGTTGACGGAAAAACCACTGAACGTTTCCGAACTTATCAAGGCCAGTGTTCATCAACTGGGGCACATGGCGGAAGCCTCGGATCAGAAGATTTTCACCCATGTGCCTGATAACTTTCCAGCCTTAATGGGCGACGAACGGGTGATGTTTCAACTCCTGAACAATCTGTTGTCCAACGCCATTAAGTTCACCCCCAACGGCGGCAGAGTTGATTTAGACGTGAAACTTGATGATGAAAACGGCATGGTTTTCAGCGTCGCTGACACCGGAATCGGCATGTCGCAGGCAGAAATCGAGAAGGCTATCAAGCCGTTCGAACAGGTGGATGGTACCTATTCACGCCGTCACAAAGGCAGTGGACTCGGTCTGCATCTGTGCACCAATTTCATGAAACTGTTTCGCGGTTCCCTACGAATCGAAAGCGCCGTCGGCGTGGGGACAACCGTGTCTCTGGTGTTTCCACCGGACCGAACGATTGCCACCTGATCAGTCGGCCAGCCCCATCAGGGAGCGTGCGAATGCCCTAGCTTCAAACGGGCGCAGGTCGTTCATGCCTTCGCCGACGCCGACGGCATGAACGGGAATTTCAAATTTTTCCGCCAGGGCGACTACAACACCTCCCTTGGCCGAGCCGTCCAGCTTGGTCACCACCAGACCGGAGACATCGACAAGCTGCTTGAAGGTCTCGACCTGAGAATGGGCGTTCTGGCCGATGGTGGCGTCCATCACCAGCAACACATCATGTGGTGCCGTGTCATCGAGCTTGCGAATGACACGAATGATTTTTTCCAATTCCGCCATCAGGTCCTTGCGATTCTGCAAACGCCCGGCGGTATCGATCATCAGGACATCGCGGCCCTGTTCCTGGGCCTGTTTCAGGGCATCGAAGGCAAGCCCGGCGGCGTCGGCCCCGGTATCTCTGGCAACCACCGGACAATCCGCCCGCTCGCCCCAGATTTTCAGCTGCTCAACGGCGGCAGCCCGGAAGGTATCGCCAGCCGCCAGTAAGACAGAGCGTCCTTCCGACCTGAACTGTCCCGCCAATTTGCCAATGGTTGTTGTCTTGCCGCTACCGTTTACACCACAGACCAGCATGACATGCGGCTTGCGGGCCGGGTCGATCACCAGCGGTTTGGCAACGGGTTCAAGTATGGTCGCGATTTCGTCGGCCAGTGCGCCCTTGATTTCGTCGGGTGAGACTTCCTGATCGAACCGGGTTTTGGCCAGTGATCCGCTCAACCGCGCCGCCGTGGCGACGCCCAGGTCGGCCTGAATGAGCAGGTCTTCCAGATCATCAAGGGCGACCTGATCAAGCTTGCGCTTGGTGAACAGATCGGTGATGCCGCCGGTCAACTTCTGTGAAGATTTTGACAGCCCGGCCTTCAGGCGACCAAACCAGCCGCCCCCGTTTTCATCCGCCATTTATGAGTGTTCCTTCGAGACAGCCATCCTTGAGGCCGGTAATTTTTGTGTGGACCAGTTGCCCGATTTCCGGCATCTCCCCGGAAACCTGAACCGGAACATAATGTTGGCTGAGCCCCCGGGCATTCTTTTCAACCAGCACCTCGGCCCTGGTGTTCAGGCGAGCGTCGAGGAAGGCAGCCATCGCCCTGTCGCCGACCCGGCGCAACTGTTCAGCGCGGTCTTTACGAACCTGTTTTTCCACCTTCGGCATTTTGACCGCTGGCGTTCCGTCGCGTTCGGAATAGGGGAACACATGAAGATGCGCGAACCCCAGCTCTTCGACCGCCTTCAGGCCATTTTGGAACTGTGCATCGGTTTCAGTTGGAAAACCAGCGATCAGGTCGGCGCCGAAAACTACGTCCGGGCGCAGGGTGCGAGCACGCGCGAGCACATCATAAACATCGCGTGCCGAATGGCGGCGTTTCATGCGTTTCAGCACCATATCGTCCATGGCCTGCACACTCAGGTGCAGATGCGGCATCAGTCTTTCGTCGTTTGCCAGCACATCAAACAGCACATCGTCCATGACGGCGGGGTCAAGCGAGCTCAGGCGCAGGCGCGGCAGGTCGGGGACCGCTTTCAAAAGCCGCCGGATCAATTCGCCCAGGGTGGGTTGCCCCGCCAGATCGGTGCCGTACGAGCAGATATCAACGCCGGTCAGCACAATTTCCTTGTAGCCGCCATCCACCAGCTCCTGCACCTGACGGGCGATGGCGCCAGGGGCCAATGACCGGTTGTTGCCGCGCGCGAACGGGATGATGCAAAAGGTGCAGCGATGATCACAGCCCTGCTGGACCTGAACAAAGGCCCGGGTGCGACCATCAAGACCATGAATCAGATGGGCCGCTGTTTCCTTGATGGTCATGATATCGGCCACAGCGACACGCGCCGGTGCGCCGTCGCCTTCCCGGTAACTTTCGGGTTTCAGCTTTTCCTCGTTGCCGAGCACCCGATCAACTTCACTCATGTCGGCGAAGGTGTCCGGGTGAAGCTGGGCGGCGCAGCCGGTGACGATGATTTTTGAGTTGGGGTTGTCACGGCGCAGACGGCGAATGGTTTGCCGGGCCTGACGTTCGGCCTCGGCCGTCACCGCACAGGTATTGACGATCAGCGCGTCTTTAAGTCCGGCCGCCTGACTGTGGCTGCGCATGATTTCCGACTCGAACGTATTCAACCGACAGCCCAACGTAATGACCTGAGTTTCCGCCATGGCCTTACTCAGCGCCCGCCAATAGGGACGGGTCCAGATGCCCCGTATAGCTAACGGCAACCGGCCCGGTCATCAGCACCTGATTGTCTTCGCGCCATTCGATCCCCAGCGGGCCGCCATCAAGATCAACCGTCACCTTGCGCCCGGTCAGGTCCCGGCGATGGGCGGCGACAGCAACGGCGCAGGCCCCCGATCCACAAGCGCGGGTAATACCGGCACTGCGTTCCCACACCCGCATGCGCAGATGATCGGGACCGATCAGATGAACAATTTCGATATTGGCGCGTTCCGGGAATTCAGCGTGATGCTCAAGTTCGGGACCGATCTCTGTCAGGTTGATATCGTCAACCGACCCAACAAAAAACACCGCGTGGGGGTTCCCCATATTGACGCAGGCCGGGTCCGACAAGGGGCCCGCCGCAATATCCACATGTAGCGTATCGGTCTCACTGGCTAATGGAATCTGCTGCCAGTCAAGATTGGCCGGGCCCATGTTGACCGTCACCAGCCCGCTGGTATCGCGCCTGGTTTCGAGCAGGCCGACGATGGTCTGGACAACAACCTGATCACGCCCCAGTTCATCCATAATCAGTGACGCCACGCAGCGCGTGCCATTGCCACAGGCCTCGGCTTCCGATCCATCCGGGTTGCGGATGCGCATGAACACATCGGCCCCGGCATCAAGCGGACGCTCAAGAACAAGCAACTGATCAAACCCGACCCCGGCGCGCCGGTCACCGATGGCGCGGGCCTCGGCCTCGCCAATGCCGGGCGCAGAGGCGCGTTCGTCAATGACCACAAAATCATTGCCAAGGCCGTGCATCTTGGTGAACCGAATACCCATCATAGCGCGCCTAATATGGTCAGAACGCAGGAGAAGTCTACCTTATTTCCACAGTTGGAACCTATCGGGCGCTGATATAATATGTGCACACATTGACAAGGACGGGGATATTTTCGGCCTATTTCCAGATGTTCACATGTGATTGGCAAGAAACATGACAAACGACCCAGGCGACGAACTGTCCAGAGCACTCGCAATCCACCAAGCCGGAAACCCCGCCGCCGCCGAAGAAATATATCAAAATATTGCCGGTGACGATCTGGAAAACGCCGAAGTCCGGCATTACCTGTCGATTGCCCGCCTACAGCAGGGAGATGGATCGCGTGCCCTGGAATTCGCGGAATCGGCTGTCCGGCTATCGCCACTGACTGGAAAATACCAAAACACCCTTGGATGTGCACACCAAGGACTCGGCCGCCTCAAAGATGCGGAACAGGCGTTCACCCGGGCGCTCGAATTGAACCCTAAATTTCCCGACGCCGCTGTCAATCTAGCGGACGCGCGCCGGGCGTTGGGCGATTCCGCCGGCGCTGAAGACGCCTACCGCCATGCGCTAAAATATGCGCCCACCGATGAACACGCCCTCAATAATCTGGCGTCTTTGTTGATGAACGACAATCGACACGGCGAGGCTGTCGAGATCATAGAAAACGGTTTGCGGGTCCACGGGAAAAGCATTTCGCTCCGTGAAAACTATACAGTCAGCCTTGAGCGCCTCAATCGTATGGAAGAGGCCGAGGACGCCGCAAACCAGTTGCTGGAACTTGCGCCCAGGTCTTTTACCGGAGACTTGGTTCTGGCGCGCATTCTGCGTCGGCAAGGAAAACTTGAAGAAGCGGAGCGCAGGCTTGTCCGATTCACTCAATTAAACGTTCCGCCCGAGATTCAGTATCGTGCGTTGTTCGAGTTGGGCGAAGTTCTTGACCGCATGGGGCGGTTTCAGGACGCATTCTTGATGTTCAAGAGCGCCAACAACCGCCAAAAGCTCTCCGCCAGCGACAATGCCAAAAAGGAGCCGAAAATCTTTTCCGAGATCACACTAAACCGGAATTGGTTTAATGCCGAGCGGCTTTCGCGGAAATCACCGGATGCCACTGACGAGCGCAAGAGCCCTGTTTTTTTTGTCGGCTTCCCGCGTTCTGGAACGACCCTGCTTGAGCAGATGCTCGATGCGCATCCAAATATCTTCAGCAGCGACGAGCGCTCTCCCCTCGTTCCGGTAAAGAAAGCAATTCACGACAAAGACTACCCCCAAGTTCTCGACTCTTGCACCGATGCGGACCTTGAAAGCTGGCGGCTCGTGTTCTGGAACTATGTTGATGCGACATTTGGCGCGGACGCCCGGAACAAGACGTTTATCGACAAATTGCCCATGAATATCACCGAACTGGGCCTGATCGGAAGGTTATTCCCGAAGGCGAAAGTCATTGTCGCCCTACGCGACCCTCGGGACGCCTGTCTGAGTTGTTTCATGCAAATGATGGCTCCTAATCAGTTTTCTTCCGCCTGTTACTCGATGAAGGATATTGTTCGGCTGTACACGGAAACGATGGGGTTATGGCTGCATTTCAGCAAATATTCCCAGCTGGAATGGGTATCGTATAAATACGAAAACCTGATCCGCAACCCAAAAGCGACGGTCGAACCGCTGTTGGAATTTCTGGAATTGTCCTGGCTGGATGAAATGGATTGTTATCGCGAACGTGCGGCGGCGCGCTCGATTTCGACTCCGAGCTATGTGAGCGTGACTTCCGAGTTGCATACCCGCGCAGATGGCAGATGGCGGCGCTACCGCGACCAGCTGGCTCCGGTTATTGACTGTCTCGACCCGTTTGTAAGCGCCTTTGGCTATCGCCCCGCATCGAACTGAATTTCTCGCTGCCTATCTATGGTTTTTGAGAAAGTGATCCATGTGAAAGCGCGCGTGGTCTGGGCCGTAGTGATAGGCCCGCCCCACCGGACAGGCCCGGCGCGCCACACAACCCCCGTCCATGCAGTCCTCACCAGCGGCTGAGTTCAGATGCCCGGCGCAGGCCGGGACGTCATACTGACCGGGGGTGAAGGCAGAAACCGGGCAGGTGTTCAGGCAGGGTTTGTCCGCGCAGGAGTCGCAAGGCGATACGGCGGTTACGTCAGAGGAAAAATCGATCTGCTCGCTGAACAGAAGCGCCCCGCGATAGGCATGCCAGAGCCCGAATTTGGGATGAATCAGCGGCCCGATGGGTGACGACCAGACCGTATCGGCGCGCATGGCCCAGCGCTGAAACGGATGATAGGGCGGCCCGTCGAACGGATAAACGGCACCCGCCCCCAACGTCTCGGCAATCGCCCCAATCACCCGGCGGCTCCAGATATCGAGCGGGTTGGCCTCCTGAGCAAACTCAGGAGAGCGGCAAAATACCCGCCACATCTCAGGCCCGGCATTGCCGATCAGAACGACAGTCCTGATGGTATCCCCTAAGCCGTCATCCGGTACTGACGTAAATCCACCGCGAATGATCAACCCGCTGCCCTGTAATGCCGTCTCGATCTGTTGTCTGTCCATGATCAAATTTGGCGTCACAACCGGCGGCGGGTCAAGAGGCGACTTTGGCAAAAAACCGGAGACCGTATATATTGTCCCTCCTGCCGCCTCTTGCGGCTCCCGTCTGAACAGATGATCGCACGAAAGTAATGACCTACGAACAATACAACGCCTTCTGCGCGTCGCTGCCCGCCACCACCCATGTGGTGCAATGGGGCGGCTCACACGTCTGGAAGGTCGGCGGCAAGGTCTTCGCCATCGGCGGCTGGGGAGACGACGGACGCATCGGCATTACCTTCAAGGTCTCGGAAATCGCCTATGAAGTCCTGCAAGACCAGCCCGGCCTGCGCCCCGCCCCCTACTTAGCAAGCCGCGGCATGAAATGGATTCAGCACTACGACAAACCGGGATTGTCCGACGATGAGTTGAAGGAGTATTTACAGACATCTCATGTGATTGTGTCGAAGGGGTTGAGCAAGAAGAAGCAGCGGGAATTGGGGTTGATGTGACGTGTACGTCCGGTGGACTGCTTTATTGCACAGTCAAAAAATTTATCGGCTTTGTTGTTTTTATTAAACCGATCTCTCCTTATAAGATAGCCTTCTACCGTGAAGCAACCCGCAAGATGAATAGGAATTATGGCCAGATTATCTACCAAATATATCTTTTTCAGCCTGCCGGAAGCCTTGGTGGTCAAATCTCGGCTGGAGGCGAGCGGATTTCTCTGTGTTCTGCACGACGGATATTTCGGTCATGTCGACTGGTTTAAGCTGCGGGCAATTGGTGGTGTCCGGCTTGCCGTTCTGGAGTCAGACGTTTCAGAAATCGACGATCTTCTGGGAGAACTTCCGGCACAGTCGATAGAAAGCACATCAGAAGAATGCCCTGAATGTCATTCACGGCACTTATTTAGACCAAGATCATTTATCATCGGAATACTCACCTTTTTGTGGTCAGGTATCCCGCTATACGTATACAAGGGCGAAGCACTTTGCATGAATTGCAAGAACAAGCTGAAACCTTCACGCGACTAAGCCAGGTCCGTACGGGCACTACTCTTGCCAGGGGAATCGGGTGAAGGCATCACGCGGTTACGATGCTTGCGAGGAAATCGTCGTCCCAGGCGGCAATTTTTCTGCGTAGACGCAGGGAATCTTTTCCCGGAGCGCCTCGCAGGAGGTTCAGGGCCATGTGCTTGATGGTTGTAAAGTTAGCGGGGGCGTTTTTGGTGCGGACCCGGCATTCGTCATCCCTGAAGACCATGTCCAGGACCCAGTGCAAACAGTTCTCGACGGCCCAATGATCGCGGACGATGAGGCCGAGCTGTACGGCGACAAGCGCCAGAGAGGTGAGGTAGAGGCGGGTTTCCCGTTCGGCCTTGCCATCGATTTCGCGCAGGCTTTCGATCATCACGACACCGTTCAGACCCGGCCAGTTGTGGCGCTCCTGAAGCCAGTCGATATCGTGGATCACGGTGGTCGTACGGGTCTCGATGCGGCCGTGCTCGCCATCGACCGTTTGGTGGCGGCTGATATCAGTATCCTTGAAACCGTTGGCTTTCTGCTCGGCCACGAACAGCGCGACATCGTCGTGGAGCGAGCCCTGGTTGCCTTTCAGCGCAAGAACGTAGTCCGCCTTCTTGTCGATGATTTTCGCCGCGATCTTGTGCTGGCATCCCATTGCGTCGATGGTGACGACGGCTCCTTCGATGGTCATCATGTCCAGCAATTTCGGGATAGCGACGATTTCGTTAGATTTCTCTTCCACCGCCATCTGCCCGAGAACAAGGCGCTGGCGGGCCGCGAAGGCGGACACCATGTGAAGCGCCGCCTTACCGTTTTTCTTCGATCCGGAGCGCCGGGACGTCTTGCCGTCAATGGCAATCACATCGGCTGGCGCGCCGGTCTGCGCGGCCACCCAAGCGACAAAACACTCCCGGAACTTATCTGCGTCCAGCGTCGCGAAGATGTCGCCGAGATGATCGTGGGAGGGCGTGCCGCCGCGAAAGGGCCGAAAACGCCGTAACAAATCCAGCTTTTTCGTTCCAAAACGCGCGATATCGGTAAAAGTCTCCGACCCCGCGAGAACCGCCAAAAGGCAAAGCAGCACAATCTCGTCAAGCGGATAAACCACCTTGCCAGCTTGCCGCGGGTCTGGAAGGTCGCGGAAATACTCCAGAAAAACAACGCCCTCACCAATTGCCTCACCATTCTCCATCATAACCTCCTTCATCGAATCAGAGGTCACCAATCGATTCAGAACTTCACGGCGGTGTCACTAACTTTTTCACCCGATTGCCCTGGGTGCCGAAGCTGATTGAATAGCGGCATTCGTTTATTTATTATGGAATACGAATAATCAGAGAAATTTTTGAATTTGTATAATTGATCGATTCTCCCTCCAATATCCGCCTGGACTGAATTTATCGGCTTCGAGCCGGAAACATCTCAGGAGGATCAAATGGTCGGAAGAATTGATGCACGTCTTGCGGAAATGGGAATTGTTATTCCCGTCCCCCCCATTCCGGTGGCCAGCTATCTGCCGTATGTGGTGACGGGAAATCTTGTTGTCGTTGCCGGACAGGTAACGCTGGAAGACGGCAAGGTCAAATACGCCGGACGTCTTGGCGACGATTTAGGCCTTGAAGACGGAGAGGCCGCAGCGCAGTTATGTGCTCTCAATGTACTTTCGCAAGTCAAGGCGGCCTGTGGTGGTGATCTCGACCGGGTCAAGCAGGTCGTCCGCCTCAATGCCTTTTTTAACAGCACACCTGATTTCCTTGATCACCCGCGGGTAATGAACGCCGCGTCCGATCTTATGGCCGAGATCTTCGGCGAACCGGGCAAACATACACGTGTCGGCGTCGGCGTCAGTTCTCTGCCGCTTGGCGTGCCAGTGGAATTGGACGGCGTTTTCGAAATCGAATGAGTTCCGGAAAATAACAGGAAAAAGACCATGTTTGTACTATGCGCCCACTATTTGGGAACCGTGCCCGAAGAAAATCGCCAAGCCTTTGAAGAGCATGTGGAAAAAATCCATATGCCGATGGTCGCGAAATATCCGGGGCTTGTTTCGCTGCGCTATCTGAAGGGGGTGCACTGGAATGATGCCGCGCCGCCATATTTTCTGACGTTTGAGTTGGGTTTTGAGTCTCGCGAAGATCTGGACAAAGCCCTGCAATCTGAAACTCGCTATGCAGCTCGCGATGATTTGGGCAATTTCGTCCCCCAATTCGACGGAGAAATCCGTCACGTTCTTTACAACGTCAACAATATTACCGTGAGGAAATGATATCTGTCGCGGCGAGCCGGAGCCTCCTGGAAGAGCATTGCAACCATGTAGCACCAATTTGAGAGTTTTCTCAATTCCCCAGATCGGGCAATTTATGTGAGCGGTAAGAACATGGCGTTTGTCGACACTGTATCCGGCCTGGGTGGAGGGGCCTGTCTTTGCATCGCGCGTCTGGAATTTTCCGAATTTTAATTTCCCGGGCATGATCAGTCCAGTTACAGGGACCGGGTCCCAGTTACAGGGACCCGGTCATTTTTCAGTTCGATGACCGCCCAGTCATGGGTAAAGGCGGAAATTTGTCTGGTTCGGTTTTTTTCATAGCCCGGGGCCGGGTGAACAGCCCGAGCTTTTGTGGCGAACAGGTAGTCGCCTTTGCTCCATCCGGCGACAAAATACAGCGCCTGAGCAGACAGATTGTACCCAAGGCATAGGTAACACCTCCTACCCAAAACTTGATCCATCTTGGAGTTAGTATTTGCGCCGAACCCGGGGTTGCCGATAGTCTGCAAAAAAACAAGGGAAAGCGAGTCTACGGAGACACGCTTGCGTCAGGTATGATCAGAATCGCCGCAGTATTTATTTTTTTCGCCATCGTTCTGATGTTTGCTTTCAATCGTGCTGAACAGCACACGGAGGACGTGTTGTTGCCGCGCTATTGTGACGACCCTGAACTGCATGTGCGATTGGTGGGAGAAATATTAAGCGAAAAATCCCCCGCAGGAGACGCGTCACGCCGTCCTTATGTGATCGCGGCGAAATTGATTTATATCATACCCAGGCAAGCATCTGAACCTATAGGGTCATACCTTAATCGACTACGGCAACGGATCGCAGACAGCTGTCATTAGGATTTTTCAGAAAAATCAAAATAAGGGTTCCCTCATTCGGACTGCGGGGGCATCTGGTGCTGTGGGCTGCAATTGGCACGGGCACCGCCGTCATCGCCGGCGTAGCAATATTCTACATTGCCGGCCTGTCTTCTATTCAGGGTACACTTGGCCAAACCTATTGCCAGATCGCCAGCAGGGTTGTCGACCAGTTTGAAAACGATTTTGATCGCGAAGCAACCTATGTCGCCAATATCGCGACGGATGTTTTAACGACAGAGGTCTTGATCGAAGTTGATCAGGTCTACCACGGGCGGGATGAATACTGGATCACCCAGCGCCAGCGTACGCGTGAGCTGGAATGGGCCGAAGATTTCCCGCAAGGCACACTTGCCAGATTCCTGCATATCGGGTTATCGCGCCGACTCAATGTCCTGGCGGGTCTTAACCGAGACAAAGTTGTGCGGATATCCGTTTACGACGTAAATGGCATACTGGCAGCGACCAGTTCGTTTCCGCCGGAGGGCACCGCGTTGAAAGAACGCTGGTACCATGTCGCAGCCAAACAAAAAAAACATTTTCTGCTGTCGGATACAAAGTGGGTAAACGGTCGTCAGCAGTTGATATTTGCGACCCCGGTGTGGGGGGGCGTCGACATCGTTGGGTACGTTGTTGCAACCTATGATCTGAGTGCGCTCGCGGCAAAGGTCGAGAGCAACAGATTTGGTCAAAGTGGAGAGGTGTTTCTGGTTGATTACGCAGGCGTTCCACTGCTAAGGAATCTACGCCCTTTCCTGGTTTCAGCAATGAGCCAGAAACCGAAACCAGAAAACCAGATATTTTCCGAAGGGCGAAAATTCCCCGCATACTGGCTGACGATCAAGGAGGACGAGGAATGGTCCTCATGGGAGAGGCTGCTGTGTGTCGCACCGTTGAGCGGCATCAACGCCCGTCGCGTGCCGTTCGAATTGCCGTCATGGGCGGTTGTCATAACCCAATCTCCAGGCGAAAGCTACGCGGGGCTGCAAAAATCGCTGGGGTCTTTCGCCGTGGCTGGCGTCATCGGCGTTCTGCTTTCAATCGCCGGGGCCGCCGTTATCGCGTGGCATATTGCTTCCCCCCTGAAGGAACTTCAGGATGGTGTCCAGCGGTTTGCAAAAGGAGAACGTGATCATCCGGTTAAAGTTTCCGGCAGTGATGAAATCGGTGTGCTTGCCGAAGAATTCAACCGGATGATGCGCCGGGTGACGGCATCCGAAAATGAATTGAAGACCTTTGCACAGGGTGTCGATACGGCGGCTGACGCGGTCATCATGACCGACCTTGATGGGGTGATCTATTACGCCAATGCTGGATTTGAACAGATTACCGGATATTCGGCAGAAGAAGTTATCGGCAAATCTCCGGGAATTCTGCGTTCCGATGAAACTCCCGACTCAACCTACCAAGAAATCTGGCTAGCCATAAGGAAGGGAGATTCGTGGCGTGGTGAGCTGTCAAACAAGCGCAAGGATGGTCAAAATTACAGGGTTGACCTAACCATCAGTCCTGTCATTGGGGATGACGGACGCACTATCGCCTTTCTGGGCGTGCACCGTGACATAACACTGGCTCACGAATATCAGGATCGGCTGGAGCGCGAGGTTGATGAGAGAACCCGCGAAATTCAGGATACCCAGGGCCTGACGGCAATGGGGCGGATGGCAAGTATGGTTGCGCATGACTTGCGCAACGCCTTGTCCACAGTGAAGATGAATTTACAAATTCTCTCGCGGCGTCAAACCCAAAACGCAACTCCTAATGAACACGAACACTGGGACATGGCCCGTGATCAGGTATCCTATATGGAGGCCATTCTCAGCGACATGCTGAGCTACGCCCGTCCGGACAAACTGAATCGAGACTGGTGTGATCTTCCGCCGATTATCAACGAGGCCCTGATCGCCGAATCGCAACGCATGAGCGCCTCGGAGATCGCCTTTGTTTACGAACCGGGCCAGGACCTGCCGAAAGTCTATTGCGATCGTTCCAAAATTCTTGCCGTGATGAGGAACCTGATTGGAAACGCCGTACAGGCAATGCCGACCGGAGGGGAGCTGAAGATTGAATGCCGAATGGTAATTGGCGGGAATTCTCCGTCGGTTCAGATTTTGGTGTCCGATACCGGCGTCGGTATTCCAGCGGAAATCCTGAGCGATGTATTTGAGCCATTTTTCACGACCAGGGCCAAAGGCACGGGCCTTGGACTAGCGATTGTAAAACGGATTATTACGCAGCACGGTGGGAGTGCGGAAGTTGATTCAGATCAAAGATACGGGACGGCATTTCGGATTATCTTGCCAGCGAATTTGAATGAACTGTGATCCATGGCTAAAATCCTAATTGTAGATGATGACGAAAACAGCAGCCGCACGTTGCGGCTCTATTTTAGTGCTCAGGGGTACGACGTCGAGACCGCGTCGAATGTCGCTGATGCGTATTCGGTCGTCGAACGGGCGACGCCCGACATCGTTATCAGTGATATACGTATGCCGGGTGAAGACGGTTTGTCTTTGCTAAAACGTCTTCGCGACGGCTTTCCCGATATTCCCGTTATTATGATAACGGCCTTTCAGGATATGGAATCAACGGTTGCGGCCATGAAGGGCGGCGCCGCCGATTACATTCATAAACCCATCGATATCGAGGAACTGGATCACGCCACCGAGCAGGCATTGGCGAGTGCGCGGCATCATGAAAAGGACACGCTGATCCTCGATTCGAGGGATGCCACCGGAACGATTGTCGGACGTAGCCGCATTATGAAAGAGGTATACAAGGCAATCGGGCTGGTTTCCCAGAGCCGCGTAACGGTTTTGATCCGGGGTGAGTCGGGAACCGGAAAGGAACTGGTTGCGCGGGCCGTTCATAAGGCAAGTGACGATGCGGACAAGCCCTTTGTTGCGGTCAACTGTGCGGCCCTGGTGGAAACTCTGCTTGAAAGCGAGATGTTTGGGCATGAAAAAGGCGCGTTCACGGGCGCTGTCAACTCGCACAAGGGCAAAGTGGAACTGGCGGGCGAAGGGACATTGTTTCTAGATGAAATCGGCGAGCTTTCACCTCATCTCCAGGGAAAACTTCTCCGCCTCTTGGAGGAACGTGAGTACTCGCCGGTAGGCGGGGCACAAAACAAAATCAGCAAGGCCAGGTTTGTGACGGCGACCAATGCCGATCTGGAGAGCAAGGTGAAAAATGGAGAATTCCGCGAGGACCTCTACTATCGCCTTAATGTTTTCAGTCTCCGGCTGCCCGCGCTTCGTGACCGCAGTGAAGACATTCCGATTCTCGTCGAACATTTATTGAAGAAAATGAAGGCTGAAGTTCATCGTGAAATCCGCAGGGTTCCCAACGATGTTCTGGCGGCCCTTTCGGCCTATGATTGGCCTGGAAACGTACGCCAGTTGGAAAATGTTTTACTGAAAGCCGTGGTGAGTGCCCATGGCGGGACATTGACCATGGGAAAATTGCCTCCGGAAATTGTCGGTTCCTGGAAATCGAAAAAGACCGAGGATGAACCGATGCGTGCCGAAATTGATCATCCGGGAGCCACGGATAATTCAGAAATCAAATCGTTAAAACTGATTGAGCGCGAACATATTGTTCAAGTCCTCGACAGCACCGGTTGGCATAAGGGCAAGACCTGCGAAATACTTGGGATCAGTCGTCCCCGGCTGGACCGCCGCATCGTCGAGTATGGGCTGGTTGAAGGACGTCAAAGTCAGATGAACGTTTCGTAGAACTGATACAAATTGGTTAAACGAAATGACAATTTTTTTTCGCGATCGTTCGAAAAAATATTTTTTGACCATATAAAGTATTAAAAATAAACGATAAAAAATACTCAAATGTTGCACCGGTATTGGCATAACAATTGCTTCGATTGGTGAATTCTAAGATAGGGAAGGTGCCTTGGCCAAAGTAACGGCGCGTGCGCGGTCGGGTACGATGAAAATAGGGCGGTTACGTAAATGACAGAAATATTCAAAGGATTTAGGTGGGGGCCCGCGTTGTTCTGGCTGACTTTCGGGGCGGTTCTGGTCTTTTTCTGGTGGCTGCTAATTTATAGCCATGGCGTTCAGTCGGTCCATTAAAGAAGGTAAACATAAGGTGTTGAAGGTTTCTCAAATTGCAGTGTTTGCCGCAGCGTTTATCTGCTGGGCGGCATACTTCTACGTCATGGACCGATCCATTATGGAAGGGCAGGGGCTACCGGTCTCCTGGACCTTGATGCCTAAATGATTTTTCAGGGCAATCGACCTCTTATCGCGGCGCTGATTGTTGGTGCCGTATTCCTTTTTCCTGAGCTGGAGGCCGCAGCCGACGTTGCCCAGGCCGCCGCTGGCGACCTGTTGCCGGCTCCGAATCCAACCCGCGCGGATTATATGACAGTCAGCGGCGTGAGCAGCCGGACATTGGTCTGGGGGTTGGCGCAAATGCACCTGTTCCTGGCGGCTTTTGTGCTTGCCGTACCGTTTTTCGTGCTGTGCATCGAATTTACGGGGACCGTCACAAAGGATAACCGCTACGACTCGATGGCCCATGAATTCATGAAGATCTCCATGGCCGCCTACTCATTCACGGCGCTTGTTGGCGGCGGGCTGGCGATTGCAGTCTTTCTATTTTACCCGACGCTTATGGGCTATCTGCTCAAGGTGTTCAGAGGGCAGACCCTGATTTACGCGCTGTTGTTTCTGGCGGAATCGGTTTGCCTGTATATCTATTTCTATTCTTGGCACGCGCTTCGTTATGGCAACCGCAAATGGGCCCATATGTCGATCGGGCTGATTCTGAATACGGTCGGGTTGACGCTGATGTTTATCGCCAACGCCTGGGCCACCTTCATGATGTCGCCAGCTGGGGTGGACCCCACCGGGGCAATCACCGGGACCGTCTGGGAGGCCACCCGCAATCCCTTGTGGAACCCGCTAAACCTGCATCGATTCCTGGCGAACATCGCTTACGGAGGCGCGATTGTCGGAGCCTATGCCGCGTATCGTTTCCTGAGCGCGAAATCAGCCGAGATGCGCGCCCACTATGACTGGATGGGATATACGTCAAATATTATCGCCATCATTGGATTTTTGCCACTGCCGTTTGCCGGGTACTGGTTGATGGCGGAAATTTACGCCTATTCCCAACAGATGGGCATTACGGCCATGGGTGGCGTGCTTGCGTGGTTATTTATCATCCAGGCCGTGCTCATCGGCACCATTTTGCTGGGGGCGAATTATTATCTCTGGTGTGGCCTTGGCCGAACCGACCGCGGTCAGCATTATGCACCCTATGTCAAATATATTGCGACTGTGATCGTCGGCGGGTTTCTGGTCTGGGTGACACCCCACTCGTTGATCCTGACACCTCAGGAAGTGCAGATGCTCGGCGGCACCCACCATAAATTCTTGGGTCCCCTCGGCATTATGCCTGCCAAAAATATTGCCGTGAACCTGATGCTGGTCTTCACGTTCATGTCGTTCCAGCTGTTTTATCGTTCCAGCCGTATCGCCACGGTGCCGTGGGCGGATAAGGCGAATGTCTTTGTCGTCGCGCTTTATATTATCGGCTGCCTGAACATCGTGGGTGCGGGGATTTACGGTTATCTGACGCCGACGGTATACAAGGTGGGCGCTTCGGTGCCACAGGTGGCAAGTACGCTCTCAATTATCGTGCTCACTGGCATCATCGACTTTTTCATGCTCCGAGGGTCGACAAAGACGGAAGTCCACTGGGGCCGGATGTCAACCCGGTCGCAGTACGCGCTATTCGTTCTGCCTGTCGCATTCACATGGCTTATGGCGCTGATGGGCTACATCCGCTCCAGTTTGCGCACGCACTGGCATGTTTACACCGTGATGAAGGACAACTCTCCGGAAGCCTATATTCCGACCATAGGGCAAGCGGGAAATGTGATAACCGTTATTACCCTGGCCTTCATGGGGTTGATCCTGTTTATCTTCTGGCTCAGCCAATTGGGGGCGACCAAACAACCCGAACCGGCTGAACGTGCGCAGGCGGAGAGGTCCGCATGACATTATTGCGTGTACTTTTATTCAGTACTGCGGTGCTGCTCGCCTACACTCTGTTTGCCAACATTCTGCCGCAGGTACAGTCCAATCCGCCGCAAGAAGAAGAGCCGGTTTTTGACGGTAAAATGGATCAGGCCGGCCAGATTGCCTGGGGCGAAAAGCTGTTTGGAGGTAAAGGGACCTGCACCCTGTGTCATAACAGCCTGGGGCGCGCGCCTGATTTGCTGACGATGGATTTGAATTCATCCTTTGCGGCCCGTCTTGTCGATGAAAGATACCAAGGCGAAGCCAAGGGCGAAGAGGGGGCAAAGGGCGTGGAAACCTATCTGCGTGAATCAATGCATAAACCTTCGGCGTTCGTGGTCGCCGGATTTGGTAAAAAAGGTTCGAACGATACGGTCAGTCCCATGCCTGTAATTAGCGGACCACCGATATCGCTTTCAGAAGTTGAAATGAATGCACTGATCGCCTTTCTTCAGGACAAGGGGGGATATGATGTAACGGTGCCTCTCCCTGAAAAGGCAGGTGATGTTCCGGCAGGTGATGGCGCGGACGACGGTGGTGACGAGGGGCCTGCTGAAACTGCTGAAGCGGCGATTGAAAAATTCGGTTGTGCCGCCTGCCATGACCTCGGCGGGTCGGGAGCCGACCTCGGGCCCAAGCTCGGGGGTATCGGCAAACGCATGAGTGCAGCTGAAATCGAGACGTCAATCCTGTCGCCCAACGCCGTTGTCGCCAAGGGGTATGAGGCGGATATCATGCCGCCCGATTTCAAAGAGCAAATGAGGGTAAGTGAACTTCAAATGATCGTCGAATACCTGGGTAAGCTGCCTGAAGCGGAGGGAGCCCAGTGAAACGCCTGATCACTCATCCCTTGCTGTTGTCCATACTTGCGGTTTGCTTGATATACGTGGTCTTCGGCCATCTGGTGCAGCCGCCATTGCCAAAATCTCTGCTGATTCAATACATGGTAATCTGCGTGATCGGTGTTTTTCTGGTGGTCTCGTTCGCCGATGAGAAGTGGGACCGCACGATTGAGCCGGTTCTGGCGCTGCTGGGTGACCCCAAACTGGCTATCCTTCGCACGATAACGTTGGTCGTTGTTGTCGTCGGGGTTGGGGGATTTACCTATTCGATGATCAGACAAAATTCCGAACCTCCGATTGAATTGCGGACCGTACATCCGGCCCCGCCATCCAACATCAAGGTCTTTGGGAAAACCTACAATTTACTGAAACTGGAAAATCCGCTTCGTAAGAAAACTCAAAAGGGAAGCGAAGAATTCAAGACTCTGGTCAACGACGGCGGCAAGCTCTACTACGAAAATTGCATTTACTGCCACGGCGACTTGCTGGATGGGAAAGGTCATTTTGCTAAAGGTTTTAATCCCCGTCCGGCCAACTTCCAGGATGTTGGAACGATCGCCCAGCTTCAGGAGTCTTATCTGTTCTGGCGAATAACGACAGGCGGTCCGGGGCTGCCGCGCGAAGGCGCGCCGTGGGCGTCGGCGATGCCGGTCTGGCATGAAATGCTGGGTGAGGACGACGTCTGGAAAATCATCCTTTTCCTCTACGACTACACGGGGCATGTGCCGAGATCCTGGGCGTTGGAGGCGGCAGGCGCCAATCAGGATTCCTCTGCGGCGGTCGATACGGGTAAAAAGACTGGAGAGGGAACTCTCGATGATGAGGCCGTAACACAAATCTATATGCGTCGATGCGCCCATTGTCATGGCGAGGAAGGTGATGGCGAGGGGCCAGCCGCCAAGTTTATGTACCCATTGCCACGAGATTTCACGCTTGGTGTGTTCAAGTACAAGACCACGCACGCCGATGATGAGTTCCCAAGCGATAATGATCTGCGCAAGACCATCAGGGATGGTTTGCCGGGGACATCCATGCCGGCCTGGAAATCGATTTTGAGCGACGTCGAAATTGATGGACTGATTAAAAAGATCAAGCAGTTTGGTGAATGGGGTGAGGAAGACATCCAGCTCAGACCGATCAAGAAAGGAACCATTGTCGCCAGTTCACCGGAATCCATCGCGCGAGGTGAGAAGCTGTTCGTCAAGGCTTGTGTGCAATGCCATGGCAACAAAGGCAGGGGCAACATCACATCAGGTAAAAAACTCAAGGATGATTGGCAACACAGAATCTGGCCGCGCAATCTGACCCGCCCGGAAACCTGGCGTGCGACGAAAACATCGGAGGATATTTTCAATCGTATCAGCGCGGGCATTCGTGGAACACCAATGCCGGAACATACAACAACCATGAAGGAACAGGACCGCTGGGACATTGCGAACTATGTGATGACGCTTCGGAACAATGCGGTGGCGCTGGCAAAAGGGCAGACGGTTGTCCAGGCCGTTCGGATTGACGGCGATCTGCCAAAAGATCCGGTTGATCCGGCCTGGGATAAAGCGCCAGCGATTACTTTCCCATTCGTACCGAATGTCATCAAGGACCCGAGGATGTTCTTTTCGTTGAACGATTCGATTACGGTGCGTGTGCTGTATAACGACAAGGACATTGCCATCCGTACGGATGTGGATGATCGGACCAAGTCCGTTCCGGGCGGCAAGCTGGAACAGCAATACCGGCTTGCTGACGTGGAACCGACATCGGACGCAATTGCCGTCCAGTTCCCGGTGACAATCCCGACGACCAGCGAAAAGCCGTGGTTCCGTCACGGAGATCGCAAACATCCTGTCAATATGTGGTACTGGAAGGCCCCTGGGGTTGACCCCAAGTCACCTGAACTGAGTACTGTCCTGGACGCGACCGGACCGGATCATCCTCCAACGCCTCGGCATGGTGCCGCCAACATGTCGGCCCAGGGGCAGTGGCATGATGGCCAATGGAGCGTCGTCATGAGCCGCTCGTTGCAAACGGCCAATGAAGCAGACCTGCAATTTGAAGAAGGTCACTACATTCCCATTTCCTTTGGTAACTGGGATGGCGTGAACGGTGAAAAAGGAAGTCGCCATAGCTTCACTTCCTGGTATTGGCTGCTGCTTCAGCCCAAAGAAAATGTCGCCGCATTGTATGGAACAAGCGGGACCAGCGGAATCCTCGCCGGACTGTTGTTCATGCTTGCCGCACGGCGCCAACGCCGTCGTTATCGTTAAAATAGATTTTCCCGTAAAATTGATGTATATCAAGAGAGCGATTTAACGGTTCGTTTAATCATTGTGGCGGATTTGAACAGACTGTTCTGCTTTGCATTCTAGAAATTTTCTACAAATTGCAAAAAATACAGTAAGCAGCTGTAAATAAACGATAAAAATTAATAAAGGGAAGGCTATTTTTTGGCACGACCTTTGCTTTTAACTACCCGTGCCGCCGATCAGATGTCGGCGACTTTATTCACCCTTCAGGGAGAGACGCCTTGAAAAACAAGAGACTTCAAAAGACATCCCGACCCGGCAAAGTTGTTGTTGGCGCCGCACTTGGCATCGGCATCGTCGCAGCGGGATTTGCAGGAGTGACAGCTAGCGCTGTTCAGGCTGCGGAAGGCGGGTTTGGTCCCGTCAAACCTCTAAAATTTGACGCCAAGAAGGCAGCGCTGGGAAAACGGTTGTTTTTCGATACGCGTCTGTCCGGCGACGCTGCGTTAAGTTGCGCAAGTTGCCATAATCCGGAAAAGGGATTTGCGGATGGTTTGGCGTTGGCAAATGCCTATCCCGGTTCATCCGGTTTTCGTAATACGCCAACATTGATCAATACCGCAAAGCGTGCGGCATGGTTCCACGACGGTCGTTTGGGAACCAATCTGAACGATGTGACCCGTGAGTCGATTACGGAAGATTATTCCATGAACATGGATATGCGGCTCATGCAGGAACGGGTCAAACAAGACCCGGTCTATGTGAAAATGTTCAAGGATGCAGGTTATGGGGAACCTTCAAACGGTTCGATCCGCAAGGCGATCCCTGAATATCTGAAAACCCTGATCTCGAAAGGGTCTCCCTTTGATCTGGGTAAAATGTCTAAGGCAGCCAGCCGCGGATTTGAGCTGTTCAAGGGAAAAGCGGGTTGCGCCCAGTGTCATTCCGGCGAACGTTTTACGGATGACGCGGTCCACAACACCGGTGTTCCGGACAATCCTGAAATATGGAAAGACCCGGTCCGTCACACGACATATGTGGCTTTCGCCATGTTTATGGGGGTCGAAAATTACATGAACGTCCGCCGTGACGTGGGGGCTCATATCCGTACCCACAAGTCCGATGGTTCCGATATCGGCACGTTCATGACGCCATCCCTTCGTGAGCTCAAATACACAGCGCCTTACATGCACAACGGCATGATCAAGACGCTGGAGGATGTTGTTGAGTTCTACAACTTGGGTGGTGGTGACGATCCGGAGAACCGTGATCCCAAGCTGAAACCTCTTGGCCTGACGGACATCGAGAAGGGTGATGTTGTTGCCTTCTTGAAAGCCCTCTCCGGGGACAAGCTGAACAGCGACGCATATGTTTGGAAGGATAAATTCCCGGCCGAATATGTCGTGATCAAGAACTGGCGCAAAGCGCGCAACTAGGCCAGCAAGGGAGAAAGTAGAATGCGATTCAAGTCATTCCTCTTAGCCGCAACGGCGATTGCCGCCGCTGTCGCTTTGACACCGGGAGCCGCCAAGGCTACCGGTGATCCGGACAAGGATGCTCCGCTGGCGAAGTTGGGTAGCCCGACGATTCCGGCCGATAATCCTCAAACTCCGGCAAAAATTGAGCTCGGAAAACTACTGTTTTTCGATCCGCGGTTGGGCGGCGACGCCTCAACCGGTTGTGTGCAGTGTCATGAACCTGAACAGGGCTGGGCATTCGGCGACGCGTTGTCGCGTGGATACCCCGGCACGGTTCACTGGCGTAACAGCCAGACCATAATCAACTCAGCTTATCTGGGTAAGCTGTTTTGGGCGGGGGCTGCCGCATCGCTTGAAAAACAGGCGAAAGGAGCTGCTACCGGCGCTGTTGCAGGTAATGGTGAATCTGATGTTATGGAAGCCCGTTTGGCGTTCATTCCTGTTTACCGCAAGGCATTCAAGAATGTATTTGGCGACGAGTGGCCAAAAATCAGCAATGCCTGGCGTGCGATTGCAGCATTTGAGCGGACCCTCATTCAAAACGATACACCTGTCGACAAATATTTGGCGGGTGACAAAAAGGCCCTGAACAAGTCGCAGATTCGCGGCATGAAAATATTTAACGGTAAGGGCAATTGCATTGAATGCCACAATGGGGCGCTGACCACGGACCAGAAGTACTATAATCTGGGTGTTCCGGCGGCTGAACGTTGGAACGAGGACGGCGTTGCACAAATTTCGTTCCGTTACGAACAGTATGCCAAGGGCGTGACGCAGGACATGTATCGTAAAATCAAGGACGATGCAGGACTCTATTATCGCACCAAGCAAAAACGCGATATGGGCAAGTTCCGTACACCCCCGCTGCGCTACCTCAAGTATACGGCCCCGTACATGCATAACGGTTCATTCTGGGACTTGGAAGAAGTCGTCCAGTTCTACAATGCCGGTGGCGGATCAAATGACTTCACCGACGGCACCATGGGCAAAAGCAAGACCAAAATTCTGAAACCGCTCGGATTGAGCGATAAGGAAGTTGCGGATCTGGTTGCCTTTCTCGAAGCTTTCAGTGGACCAGAAATCATGATGGAAAAGCCGAAGCTTCCTCCGTACGCGCCGTTGCCTGACGTCGCCAACGCAAATTAAGGGAGACGAGAATATGGAAAGCATGACTCACCCCCAAGCCTCTCCGGTCACCAGCGTGCCGGAAAAAGCAGGGAGCTCGCACAAGTGTCTGATGTCACGTCGCCGCTTCCTGCTCAATTCCAGCGCGGCTGTGGCAACGGCAACTGTCGTTGTCACGCTGAACCAGGGGACTCCTCTGGCGAAGCAGGTGCCGGCTGTTGTCGCCTCCTATCCGAGGAAATTGATCGGTAGCCTGAGCAAACTGAAACAGGACAAGCCGCTTGATTTCCAATATCCGGATGAAGGCGCGCACTCGGAAAACATGGTGGTTAAACTTGGTGTCCCCGCCGGTGGCGGGGTAGGCCCGGACCGCGATGTTGTCGCGTTCAATTATGCCTGCACCCACCAGGGCGGAGATCTCTCCGGATCCTACAAAGGGCCAACAAAGTCGCTCGGTGCCTGTCCGTTACACCTCAGCACCTACGACTTGACCCGCCACGGGATTTTGATCTCTGGTCAAGCCTATCAAAGCCTGCCGCAGATATTGCTCGAACTCGATGGCGACAAGATTTATGCCGTCGGCGTTTTCGGGCTGATCTTCGGCCGCTACGACAACCTACAGGGATAAGGAGGACTACTCGTGGCTACACCATATTATATCCCCGACACGAACATTCCGCTGCCGCCAAAAGGCTCAGACGTTATTTCCACCGCTTGCGATTATTGCATCGTTGCTTGTGGGTATAAGGTCTACCGTTGGCCGGTAAACTCTAAATCCGGCGGCCCTCTTGCCAAGGAAAACGCGTTTGGCGTTGATTTCCCGGTTGATCCCCTCGGACCCTGGGTTGCTCCCAACCAGCACAATATCGTGCTGCACAAGGGTGATCCGCATCACGTTGTGATTATTCCCGATAAGGAAACCAAGTTCGTCAACACCGATGGTGATTCAAGTCTGCGTGGCGGCTGTATTGCTCAGAAGTGCTACAATCCACAGACACCGACCCGTGATCGCCTGCGGTCACCACTAATGCGCTTATTTGGAATTTTGCAACCGGTACCGTGGGATTTTGCTCTCGATATTGCGGCAGAAGTCGGCAAGCACGTGATCAAGACCCACGGCAGCAATGCTTATGGCGTAAAAACATACTCTTATCAGTATATCGAAAACACCTACGCCATCACAAAATATGCATTGCGTCATATCAACACGGCGAACTTCACGTTCCACGATACCCCGTCCGATGTTTCATCGACACCGGGGTTCCGGGATGCCGGGTTCGACAACTTCGGTCCGTCCTATGAAGACTGGATGAATGCCGAAACCCTGTTGATCTGCGGAACGGACCCTTATGAAACCAAAACGATCCTCTGGACCCAGTGGATCATGAAGGGCATTCAAAACGGTCAGAAGTGCGTCATGATGGTGCCGCGCCGGACTGCGGGTGTTGCCTACGCCGAGAAAAATGGCGGCATCTGGCTTGATGTTACTCCGGGTACCGATCTTCTGGTGGTCAACGCCATGGCGCGGATCATCGTTGAGAACGGCTGGCAGGATAAAAAGTGGATCAAGGATTGGGTCAACGACAAATGGGGTTCCAGCTCCGGGTTCGGTCAAGGCACGCGGAACACTCCGTGGCAGTGGCGGACGACGTGGGGCAAATTCCAGACCAAAGGCTTCGATGATTGGAAGAAGTGGTTGCTGTCTCAAGATGAATTCAAGCTTGAGCATGCCGCCAAGGTTTCCGGTGTCGACGCCAAGAAGATCAGGTTGGCTGCCGAATATCTGGCCAAGCCGGTCAATGGTAAACGTCCAAAAACGTCAATCATGATCGAAAAAGGCTTCTATTGGTCCAACAACACCGGCAATACGCAGGCAATTTCAGCTCTTGGGATTACCTGTGGATGTGGCGGTCGCCCGGGCCAGGTCATCGGTCGTGCTGGTGGACACCAACGTGGCGGTCAAGGGGGTGGCAAGTATCCTCGGAACAAGTCTCCGATGAAACTCCCAGGGCGTCGGCGTCGGGCGCTGGATACGGATACCTACACAATGTCCGGACATACGCGGTTCGCCCATGTGATTGGTACCACCTGGATTCAGTCCATGTGCGGATCACAGCAGCTTTCCGAACGGTTCAACGAACTGACCCGTGCAAATCCGCATCAAATCCGCTCGTATGACAAACAGGATATCATTGATACCCTGAAAAAACGGGCAGATTCCGGCGGTATGGTTGTGATCAATCAGGACATCTATCTGGTGGATCCGATTGGGGCTCAGTTTGCCGATATCGTGTTCCCGGCTGCAACCTGGGGAGAAGAATCATTTATGCGGGCCAACGGCGAACGCCGCCTGCGTCTGTATAACAAGTTCTACGATCCTCCCGGAGAGGCCAAGCCTGACTGGTGGATTATCTCTCAATTGGCCAAGCGCCTTGGCTTTGACGGGTTCGATTGGAAAAACTCCAATGAAGTCGCCGAAGAGTCGTCACGCTTCTCACGTGGCAGCCGTAAGGACTTCAACATGATCACGGTCGCCGCCCATCGTGAAGGCAAGACCCTGCATGAGAAGTTGAACGAATTTGGTACTGACGGCATCCAGGGACCGGTCTTGATGACGGATGACGGTAAGCTTATTGGAACCAAACGTCTGCACGATACAACACGTGTACTCGACATGAACGGGCCAGCCGGCGCGAACATGTTCAACAAGAAGCTGACGCACTTCAACAGTCAAACCGGGAAATGCAACATCCAAAAATCACCCTGGAATCTATTCTCTGACTATTGGGAATGGATGAAGCCAAAGGGCGATGAACTGTGGTGTACGTCGGGACGGGCTAACGAGCGCTGGCAGTCAGGGTTTGATGACCGTCGCCGTCCGTATATCGTTCAACGCTGGCCGGAGAATTTCGTTGAAATTCATCCGGATGACGCCAAAGCACGAGGGATCGAGAGCGGCGACATGGTTATGGTGTATTCCGACCGTGTCCCTGGTCTCAAGGAAACAATCCTTGGTGTTGAAGGAAGCGACTATTCCTTCAGTGGTCAGATGAAGAGTGGCAATGTCGTTTTCTCGAAAGCCGCTGTCACTGGCGTCGCGATCGTTGCTCGATACCTGAAGAAAGGGGTTGTGTATATGGACTTTTTGCATACGCAGCAGCCCGCGAACGCCCTGGAAGGCCGCATCGTCGATTGGATTAGCGGTAACTACAATTACAAAATGGGTGTTGCGAATGTCCGTAAAGTGGGGGTTTCACCCTACAAGCACACGTTCCGCTCAATGTCATTCGCCCCGCGCGATATCATTTAGGCGGTAGAAACTGGACGGCTGGAGAAGAGATATCTCCAGCCGTCTTTTTTGTCTTATAAATTTGATCTGGGTCAATGATTGTGCTGACCCATACAATCTAATTTCACAGCAAGTAAAGACTGCTTTGCCCTATTTTAACGGTACTGAAACATGAACATTTCCGATAACAAGGATCGAGTTTGCCAGAGCTTGTGCGACCTGCTGAGTAATGGCCTCGATATTCACCGCACAATCGCCGCCCAGGCTCTTGGTCATATGGGGTATAATGAGGCGGTGCCGGAACTTGTGGCGGCGCTTCTTGATGAAGACGGAGACGTCCGCACGGACGCCGCGGCGGCGCTTTCAGAACTGGGCGACCCGCGTGCGGCAGAACAGCTCATGGAAAACCTTTTAGGCGATCCCTGTCCCGAAGTGAAACTGGCGGCAATCGACGCCCTGACCAATTTTAAGCACCAGGAAGTTGTCCCGTGGCTTCGTCGGATGCTCAAAGGGCGCGATGAGGAAATTGTCTGGGATGAGGAAGAGTTCTATGAAACCGGATGGGACGACTGGGTAGACATTCAGGTCAAGGCGATTTCGGCGCTTGCCAAATTTGGGGATAAAGGCGCTGTCGCGGACATCGTTGAGGCGATGGAAGGCGAAAACGCTCACGATATTACGGAAGTTGTTTTTTCGGCGCTGGGAGAACTGGGTGAACCGGGTACGGAAGCGCTGGCCCGATACGTGTCGGACAAGGATGAACGCAAGCGCCGACGCGTGGTAAGCGTCCTTGGCTCACTTGGCGGAACAATCGCGTCAAAGGCCATTGCTAAGGCGTTACAGGATAAGGTCGCGGATGTACGCATGGCTGCCGGGCGTGCTTTGGCTGACAAAGATCCTCAGGACAAGCGCCTGGAAATGCTGTTGGTTGATAAGGACGCTGAAGTCCGTGCTGCGTTCGTGCCGATTTGTGGAAATCAACATCCTGCCCGGCTGTCGGCATTGCTTTTTGAACAGAGCCCGATTGTCCAGACCGCTGTTCTGCGGGAACTCAGGAACAATCCAGGCATTGCGGATGAAATGGGGTTAAGGGGGCGGCTCCTTGAAATATTTGAAGGTGCGGAAAATGCGCCGGCCGCGCTCGTTGCCCAGGTTATCGTGGCCGTTGCGGGCGATGAATTTGAGGGAGAGATTCTGGAAAGGCTCAATGATCCCCTTTGTCCGTCAGACGTCCGCTTGGGTGTGATCAAGGCGCTTTCCATGCTGGATACCGAGCCATCCCTTGAGACACTTAAGTCACTGCTTTCTGACGATCATCGCCAGATTCGCCTTGATGCCATGGCAGCAATCTCAGCACGGGCGAGCGGCGCGGGAACTTGGCCCAATCCGGCCGGCGAAATTCTTCTCGCCGCCCTTCGTGGTGAAGTCGTTCCTGAACCGGAGGACGAAGAAGCGGAAGAAATCGAAAAAGCGGAAGAATCAGACCCGGCTACCGGCGAGCACGCGGATACGGCGGGCGCTGAATCTGAGGTAACGGAATCGATTGATGCGGCTCAGCCCATGCTGTCCGAGGAAATGGCGGAAGGCGCCGATGGGGAAGACGCGTTCCCCAGTTCGACGATGGCGGCGCTATTGGGGGCTGAGTCTCCCAGCGTTGACGCCGTGCTTTCGGGCGAGGACAAGGTTGAACTCACCGACACGGATTTGGAATTTCTGGAGCTTACTCACCGTAGCCCAAAGAAGAGGAAGATCACTCCCCCAGAAGCGATCGTTGCTCCCCATCAGGATGTCCGGCGGTTTGCCGCTCGTATCCTTGGCGACTTTGCCCGCAATGACGTGGCGGTGGGCTTGGCCCAGGCGATGAATGAGACTGACAAGGAACTGACGGTGAGCGCCGCAGACAGCCTGGCTCACGTTGGCGCCGAACTGGGTGAATATCCCTATGAAGTTGTCGAGGTTCTGATCGAAAAGATCGACAGTACCGACGGCGATATCCGCTTCGGTGTCACAAGAGCATTGGCGCAGGCGGGTACGGAAGGCGCGGCCAAGCTTCTGAAAAAATGCCTGAAAGACCGTAGCAGTTTTGTTCGTACGGAAGCGATCCGCGGGCTGGCTTTGTGTGGAAAGGCCGATGCCGCCGTTGAAGCCTGTCTGAGCGATGAAATTCCGGCGGTTCGTCTGGCTGCGGCACAGGCCGTGTCACCCGGTGCGGATGCTGATCTGATCCGTCGTCTGGTGAACTTTGCCTTCGAATTTGAGGGCTACCACGGGCGCGACGTGGCTCGGCTGCTGCTGACCAACAATGTCGCGTTGGCACGGTCTCTGTTCCTGGATGTTTTAAAGGATACAGAACGAAAACGTGTGTGGAAGGTAGCGATTGAAGCCTTGGAAGAATTGGGGCGACCGCAAGCCAGCGAAGCTCTGGCGGCGTGAGTTCAGCGAATCGAATGTAAACAGAGGTAAGGATCAGAAGCGATGAAAATTTTATTGAATGCAATAATTGTTGCTGGTGCCATTGCCACGGCGGCGACCGGAGCCGAAGCGGCAAAATATAAGGAAATTACCGTTTCTGGAGGCGGCTCGATCATTGGCAAAGTTGCCGCGGGCAGTGCCAAGGCGCTGTCAAAATCCTACACCATTTCAAAGGACCCGGACATCTGCGGGACAGGCAATCGAGAAGTACCGTTTGTTCGGATTAAAGATGGCGCAGTCCTTGATTCCGTTGTTTACCTGGTAAAGGTTAAGGAAGGAAAAGCTTTTCGGGCGGGTCTCAAAAAATTGACCCTAAACCAGAAAAAATGCGAGTTTCAGCCCTATCTTTCCGTAATGGCTAACGAAGGTGTGCTGGAGGCGGTCAATTCAGATTCGACCCTCCACAACATCCATACCTATGAATTGATCAAAAAGGCGCGGCGCACGGTTCTTAACGTGTCCCAGCCCGAAGCCGGCAGTGTTGTCGAAAAGAAAATCAAGCTTCGCAAGGGTACGGCAATGAAGGTTGAATGCGACGCGCATGACTTCATGCAGGCTTTCGTATTCGTCGCCAAGAATCCGTATTTCGCCGTGGTCAATGACAAGGGGGAATTCGAAATCAAGGATGTGCCTCCGGGGAAATATAAAATCAACGTCTGGCACGGCACACTCGGGATCAAAAAAGGCAGTGTAGAAGTTAAAGGCGGTGCGGCAGCAACCGTTAACTTCTCGTATTAAGTCTGGAAAGGTCAAAACCATGCAGGGAGTATCACGACAATCGAAATCAAATCTCGGGTTGTTTGATTTTTTTGTGTTGGCCGGCGCAGGTGTCAACATCATTGTCGTGGCGCTCCTGTTTGGATACTGGCTTCTTCACTAACCGTCAGGAAACGATGTTCCTGGCTTGCTGGAGGAAATTATGACTGTTAGCGTGCGATCGACTGTGGAGCCGGGTATTGAAAATACCGCTCCTGTTTCGCTGAAGCGTATGCTGGTTGCCCTGGATGCTTCGGAACACGCCAACCGCAGTCTGGGTGAGGCGGTTCGTTTGGCCAAAGACGCTGGCGGAATAATCACAGGCATTCATGCCTACGCAGCACAGTTGCATGATCGCCGTTTCAAGATGATGGAAGGCGGGCTCCCGGAACGCTATCTCGAAGAACAGGAGATGGAATACCAGCGGGTTGTCCATGACGATCTGATCAGCCGGGGACTCGGCATTATCAGCGACAGTTACCACGATGTTGGTTTAGCGCGCTGTCAGGAAGCCGATATTGAATTCAGGCGCCTAAGCCCGGAAGGTAAGAATTATGCCAAGGTTGCCGACGCGGCAAACAGTGGTGAGTTTGATGTTCTCGTCCTGGGCGCGTTGGGACTGGGCGCGGTTCCGGGCAGTATGGTCGGTACGGTTTGTGAACGTGTGGTTCGCCGGAGCCGGATCGATACACTGGTAATCAGAAACCCGGATTTATCCATTGGCGACGGACCGATTGTTGTTGGCATTGACGGTTCGGAACGTTCAAACGGGGCGCTGATGACAGCCTTGGACATTGGTGCGCGGCTGGGCGCAGAAGTCCATGCCGTTGCGGCATACGATCCCTATTATCACTATGTAGCGTTTAATATGATTAACTCGGTCTTGTCTGAAGAAGCGGGCAAGGTGTTCCGGTTCCGTGAGCAGGAACAATTGCACGAAGAACTGATCGATGATGGCATCGCCAAAATCTATCAGTCTCATCTGGAGGTCGCGGAAACAATCGCTGGTGACCTGGGTGCGAAGATCAAAATCAAGCTGCTTGATGGCAAACCTTATCCATCGATTATCAAATATCTTGAAGACGTCAGCGCCAGCCTTGTCATTGTCGGGAAGACCGGCGTTCATGCTGATGCCGAGCTGGATATCGGGGGAACGGCTGAAAACCTTCTCCGTATGGCGCCATGTCAGGTCTGGTTGACCCAAAGCACTTACACGCCGCCACTTGAAATCGTTGCCGAAGAAACTGTGTCGTGGAGTATTGAAGCCGATAAAAAACTCTCACATGCGCCAGAGTTCGTGCGCGACATGGCGCGCCGTATGGTCCTCCGTCATGCTCAAAAGCTGGGCCATACGTTCATAACTTCGGACATCGTCGATGAGGTTATGAAGAACGTCATGCCCGGATTTGGGAAGTCAGAAGCAGATCCGGAACGCACGGTGTCGTGGAGTGACGAGGCCACCAAGTTGCTGGAAACGGTTAGCGATAGCGCGATTGCCGATAACATTCGTCTCCGCGCCGTAAAAAAGGCGCGGCGTGACAAGTCTGACGAAGTTGGGGCGCGCCATGTCCGGCCGTTTCTCGCGCAGGCAGAAGGTGGCGGTCCTCAATGGTCGGCTTCGGCGCTGGCGCGCCTGGCCCGTGTTCCGGAAATGGTCAGGGATGCGGTCAGGCTGGAAGTCGAAGACCTCGCTCAAGCGCGGGGCGTCAACCCTGTCACCCTGGAATTGGCGGAAGAAGCCATATCGGAAGTCCGCAAAACCATGTGTCCAGTCCTTGAACAGGATAAGTCCGGCGAAGGTATGGACGGCAGCTGACGCTATGGCGGATGTCGCACCCCCGTTTCTGGTCGCGCTTAATCTCACCCGACGCTGCAATCTTCGTTGTCAACACTGTTATCTGGATGCGGGAACCCGGTTCAACGGTGACAGCGGCGAACTGTCAACCGACGAGGTGAAGCAGGTTATCGACCAGATTGCCGACCTCAGCCAGGAATGTATGGTCGTGATGACCGGCGGCGAACCCTTGTTGCGGCCTGATATTGACGCACTTGTCGCCTATGCCGCAAACCAGAAGTTGATGGTGGTCCTTGGCACAAACGGTGTGCTTCTGACGGAAGAGCGTGTTGCGCGCCTTAAATCACGTGGTCTCGCGGGGGCTGGAATCAGTGTGGATTCCCTGGACCCGGCTTTTCATGATGATTTTCGCGGTTGTCCAGGGTCATGGGAAAAGACCATGACGTCCCTCGATGCCTGCCGGGACGCCGGTCTGGCTTTTCAGATTCATTTTTCTGTTACGGATGACAACGCCCATGAATTTGAGGCGATGGTCGATTTTGCGAAATCGGCGGGCGCTTTGGCATTGAATGTTTTTTTCCTTGTTTGCACCGGACGGGGCGAAAAGGTCACCAACATTTCAAGCGATACCTATGAAGATGTGCTGCGTCGCGTTACCGTGGCATCACACAACGAAACCGATCTGATGATCCGGGCAAAATGTGCTCCGCATTTCAAACGCATGGCCCTCGAACTCGACCCCAACTGGCCGATTACCCTGGCGCAAGGATATGAGGCCGGGGGGTGTCTCGCCGGGACCAGATATTGCCGTGTAACCCCGGAAGGCGGAATAACGGCATGCCCCTATATGGAAGCTGAAGTCGGCTCCGTCCGTGAAACAGGTTTCGCCGAAATCTGGCAAAATGCCGAACAGTTTAAGGCCCTTCGCGCACCAAAGCTGGAAGGGCGATGCGGTAATTGTGAATACACCAAAATGTGCGGTGGGTGCCGGGCCCGGCCGTTTGCCCGCGATGGCAATCTGATGGGGGAAGATTTCCTGTGCGGATATCAGCCGGGGCAGGGTGCGGTCATTGAGCCGCTGGGCGATAGCGCCGGAACCCTGGCCTGGTCCCGTGACGCAGAGATCAGGCTGAAACGTGTCCCTCCCTTTGTCCGCCGCATGGTTCGCCGTGGTGTGGAGGACTATGTGCGAGAACAGGGCCGCTCTTCCATTGAAGTTGGCGATATGGCGGCTGCTGCCAGGCAACGGTTCGGAGACGGTGGAATTTCATCCAGGTTTGGCGGCGGATTTACCCGCCCCGGAGGTGACGACGCATGATCGATGTTGCGGTCATTGGCGGCGGTATATCGGGGCTGACGGCGGCTCATGAACTCAGACGCCAGGGGCATAACGTGATGGTCCTTGAACGTCAGGTTCGATCCGGGGGCAACGCGATTTCCGAGAACATCGGCGGATTTCTGATGGAGCACGGGCCGAGTACGACCAATGCGGCTTTGCCGGAAGTTGGTGACCTGTCCGGGGCGCTTGGGCTAAATACCTCTCTGGTTGATCTGAGCGACAAGGTCAAACGTCGCTATCTGGTCAAGGGTGGAGAACTTGCCGGGATTTCCATTCATCCGCTTGGGTTCTTCCTCTCCAGCTATCTGTCTCCGGCAGGCCGGTTGCGCCTGATGGCCGAGCTGGCGGTTCCAAAACAACACAAAGACACGGATGAGACGGTAGATCAGTATTTTACCCGTCGATTCGGATCGGAATTTTCCACCCGCGTCATGGACCCGCTGGTTGGGGGGCTCTATGCCGGACGGGCTGATGAGCTTTCGGTCGAATCTGTCTTTCCGAAACTGGTCAACATGGAAAACCGGCACGGGTCCATCTGCAGAGCTGTGTTGAGCCGCCATCTGCGGGGACGATTGATGCCTTCCAGACGTCTGTCTTCCTGGTCCAAGGGTATCGGTTCGCTCCCGGCGGCGTTGTCACGGGCGCTGTCCGGCGATATTCGTACCGGCATCGCCGTCCGCGACGTGCGTGTTCGTGGTGCGGGGTTCGAGATTGATACGCACAATGGGGGTAAGGTCGCCGCGCGGGCGGTTTTGGTGGCGACCCAGTCACATGTTGCCGCGGTCTTGCTGGAGCGCGTGTCTCCCGACGGCGCTGAGGCGATCAGTGAAATTTCCGCCCCGCCCCTGGCTGTGGTCTTCATGGGATACAAACGCAAGGCGGTTGATCATCCGCTGGATGGCCTCGGTTATTTGGCCCCCAGTTCTGAAAACCGTGTGCTCACCGGGGTGCAATTCCCCTCTTCAATGTTTCCTGGGCGGGCGCCAGAGGGGTATGTATCCATGACCGGATATCTTGGGGGTGCTCGATATCCAGGCGTCGCGCAATTGACTGAAGACGACCTTGCCGCTCTGGCAAAGGAAGAATTCAAGGACCTGCTTGGTGCGCGGGGGTGTCCGGAAGTTTCCAGGGTTCGGTGCTGGCCCCGTGGAATTCCGCAATACCAGGTCGGGCATCAGAGTCGACTTCAGAAAATACAGGAAATCTCCAACGATGTGCCAGGCCTGTTTGTCACCGGAAACTATCTGGCCGGTCCGTCGGTCGGGGCCTGCGTCAGCAGTGCGCTTGAGGCTGCGGAAGATATATCCACTCACTTGAGCAGCGGACGCCCCGTGGACAAAGCTCTCACGGGGATGGTCAGGTAACTTTCCGATCATATACCGGGTTGTTGATGTCCAAAACTGGGAACGCGAGCACAGCATCACCCCCGTTGATATCTTCGAATAAAATTAATTTTAAACGTGGAAATATAACCGCGAATCACCCCAATTCATCAGGGGGTGTGCGACCTAGCGGCATTTCAAAAAAACAGGGACTTAGAAAATTAATTCTAAGTCCCTGTTTTTATTGGTAAAATTGGCTCCGGCAACAGGACTCGAACCTGTGACAAGCTGATTAACAGTCAGCTGCTCTACCAACTGAGCTATGCCGGATCAGGCATATTGGAGGCGCGGACCGGATTCGAACCGGTGTACACGGCTTTGCAGGCCGCTGCGTAGCCTCTCCGCCACCGCGCCGAACCATAATCCCCGTAAGCCTTTCGGCCCCAGCGGGCGTCGGGCCCCGGCAACGAGGCAAGGGAACTTAGACATAGTTTTTCGCTTGGTCAAGCAGCTGTTTTACACCTTTTTCAAATAGTTTTCACTTATTTAAATTAAGCAGAAAAACTGGTCCCGGAATGGAATATTTCATTGATTCTCCGGTCCGGAATTTGATCCCATGCGATTGAGTTCCCGTCGGGGAGGGCCTATAACTCTCGCAGGGTAGATTCTAAACCGTGAGGACAATATGGATTATGCTGCTGCGCGCCGGAATATGGTGGATTGCCAGATTTTGACTAACCGGGTGACCGATGAGCGGATAATTGAGGTTATGGGCGATTTACCGCGGGAAACCTTCGTGCCCAAATCCAGACAGGGAATAGCCTACATCGACGAAGCGCTGGCGCTGGGTGACGGCAGGTACGTCATGGAACCGATGATTATCGCCCGTCTGATGCAGGAATTGAACCTGAAATCCTCTGACGTTGCCCTCTGTATCGGTTGTGGGTCGGGATATGCGGTCGCCGCGCTGGCCGGGATCGTCAATACCGTTGTTGCGGTTGAGGCCAACGCCAACATGGCTCTGCACGCTTCAAAGACGCTCTCGGGCCTTGGGATCGACAATGTTGTCGTGGTCGAGGGGGAACTGAGCGACGGATACGTCAAGCAGGCGCCATATGATGTCATTTTCTTTGATGGTGCGGTTAACGATGTGCCCAAGACCATCCTGGATCAGTTGGCGGATAACGGTCGGGCCGCTGTTGTCGTCGAAAGCGCCGGTGGAATTGGGCGGGGGCGGCTGTATTTGCGAACAGGGACAAGCATTTCCGGCCGCGACCTGTTTGATGCAGGGACACCGGTTCTTCCGGGGTTCGAGGCAGATGCGGTGTTTTCATTCTGATCTATTGAGGATATCTTGTGTTTGATGCGAATCTATAAACACTTTTTCTTCGCGTTTATTAGGTGCGTTTGTTTTTACTGAGCGGCTGAATGTAGCAGTTTTCTGCGGTTTTTTTGTGTCTATTGACGTTGCGCACGCGATCTGGCTGATTTATCCTAATATATTCTTAATATTAAACGGGTTTTCTGGGCATGGCATCGACGTTTGGCAGTGAAAAAGTAACACGCGGGAAGCTTAATCCGCGTGTGACGGCATGTCTCGGGGCGTTGGTTTTTGCCACTACGATAGCGATGACCTACAGCCATCCGGTCAAGGCCGAAACACAAGCGCTTAGCGATGCCCTGACAACAGCTTACATGACCAACCCGACACTGCTGGCGCGGCGTGCGCGGTTACGCTCCACTGATGAAGGTGTGCCGCAGGCTCTGTCCAATTGGCGCCCGGATGTGTCATTGAGTATGGGCGGTGGATATTCGGATGTGCTCAATACCAACGGGACCGGAACCGCCCGTGAGCAGTGGCGCAACAGCACAGACTATTCCATTGATGTCACGCAACCATTGTTCCGGGGCGGACGAACGCTGGCCGCGACCAGTGAGGCGGAAAACAGCATTCGGGCGGAACGCGCGAGGCTGTTGAGTGTTGAGCAAACCGTCCTTCTGGATACCATTTCGGCGTATATGGACGTTTTCCGTGATGAAGCGGTTCTGAAGCTGAACATTAATAATGAACAGGTTTTGAGCCGCCAGCTTGAGGCGACCCGGGATCGGTTTGAGGTTGGGGAAATTACCCGAACCGATGTGCACCAGGCCGAAGCCCGTCGGGCCCAGGCCAAAGCGGACCGTATCCAGTCCGAAGGCGATCTTGAGGCTTCGCGTGCCGCCTATTTGAATTCGGTTGGGGAAGCGGCGCCCGGAGGCCTTAGTTCTCCGGATTTGCCGGAAGATTTGCCGGAAATGAAAGAAACAGCGCTCAAGATCGCGGCGGTGAAAAGCCCATTGGTCATTGCTGCGGATTTTGACCGGCTGGCGGCCCTTGATAACACGGATCAGGTATGGGGAGAGCTGCTGCCTGAACTGCAACTGACTGCCGGATATTCACGCGCCTTCGAAGGTGCCGCCGAACAGGGGCGTATCGACACGGCGAAAGTCGGTCTCAGTTTAGCCGTTCCGATTTACCAGCAGGGGGCGGTGTATTCGCGCCTTCGCGAAGCCCGCCAAAGTGCCGCCGAGCGGACGTTTACCGTTGATGAGCAGCGCCGGGTCGCGGTCGAGACCGCATCCAGGGCGTGGGAAGCCTTGCAGACAGCGAAGGCGCGTGTCGTGTCGTTTCAGGCGCAGATCGAAGCAAATGTTGTCGCCCTTGAGGGTGTTCAGCGTGAGGCATCCGTCGGCTCACGAACCGTGTTGGATGTTCTTGATGCAGAGCAGGAACTGCTTGATTCTCGTGTTGCCCACGCGCGCGCGCGCCGCGACGAATTGGTTGCAGCTTATGAGGTCAAGTCTGCATTGGGACAAATGACTGCCCGCGATCTCAAATTGCCGGTTACACTTTATGATCCGCGTGAACACTATCGCGAAGTTCGCGGTAAATGGTTTGGCGGACGCGCCTCAGGTGACGGCCAATAACGATGTTAGAGGGGACCGTGTTCTTCGGGGGGAACCATTGGAAAAGATACGGTCTCTCGACGGTTATGGTTACCGTTTGTTAACGGTATATTGATTACCATAATACGATCAAATGATCGTTTGGGTGGGGTATGAGCGAAGAAACAGCACAGGTAGAAGACGGGCAAGAGCCTTCGATGGAAGATATTCTCTCTTCCATCCGGCGTATTCTGTCGGAAGAAGAGGAAGAAGCCGCCGTCGAAGAACCGGTTGCCGAGCCTGCGCCGGTACCTGAGCCAGAACCGGTACCCGAACCCGAGCCGGAACCGATACCCGAGCCGGAACCGATACCCGAGCCGGAACCAGAACCTGTATTTGAGCCAGAACCCGAACCCGAGCCGGAACCTGTATTTGAGCCCGAACCGGAACCCGAACCAGTATTTGAGCCCGAACCGGAACCCGAACCAGTATTTGAGCCAGAACCAGTATTTGAGCCTGAGCCAGAACCGCAGCCGGTGTTTGAACCGCAACCGGTTCCTGTCCCGCAGCCCATGCCGGAATCGATCCCTCAGCCAATGGCGGAAATGCTTGAACTGACACCGGAAATGGTGGCCAGTGACATCATGTCACAGCCAACGGCGGCGGCGTCCGTGGATGTCCTGTCGGAACTGGCGTCCGCTATTCTTGATCGCCGGGACATGCAGGTTCACGCCGACGCCAAGGAACTGACGCTGGAGGGTATTGTCCGGGAAATGCTCAAGCCGATCCTGCGGGAATGGCTGGATCGCAATCTGCCATACCTGATCGAGCGTTTGGTTAAAAAAGAGATCGATCTAATGATCAACCGGGCCGAACGTCTGGACAATTAAGCAAAGCGCACGTTCTCGTCTTGAACCTGGCCTCCAGCGGGTTTAGAAAAACCTTTCAAAATTTTTCCATTATAAAGGAAACCAGCAATGCTGGAGAAAACCTATCGCCCGGAAGAGATTGAGGCAAAACACTATGCCGCGTGGGAAAAGTCCGGCGTCTTCTCTTGTGGCCGAAAACCTCAGTCCAACCCTTATACCATTGTCATTCCGCCCCCCAATGTCACGGGCAGTCTGCATATGGGGCATGCCCTGAACAACACGCTTCAGGATATTCTGGTACGTTACAAACGAATGAAGGGCTTCGATGTCCTGTGGCAACCGGGAACGGATCACGCGGGTATCGCCACTCAAATGGTGGTTGAACGCCAGATGGCGGAAGATGGGAAAACGCGCCATGACTACGGACGTGAAAAATTCATCGAAAAAGTCTGGAAATGGAAAGCAGAATCGGGAGGAACCATTACGGGGCAACTAAGGCGCCTCGGAGCCTCATGTGACTGGTCACGCGAACGCTTCACAATGGATGAAGGCCTCAGCAGTGCGGTGCGCAAGGTCTTTGTCGAATTGCACCGGGCCGGATTGATCTATCGCGACAAACGTCTGGTGAACTGGGACCCCAAGTTGCACACGGCGATCTCCGATCTGGAGGTGGAGCAACGTGAAGTCAGCGGCAAGATGTGGTACTTTAAGTATCCTATTGAAGGCCGGGAAGGGGAGTTTGTTACGGTCGGAACCACCCGCCCGGAGACGATGTTGGGTGATGTCGCGGTTGCCGTTCACCCGGATGATGATCGCTACAGAAATCTGGTCGGAAAGAATTGTGTTCTCCCCATCGTTGGGCGAAAACTCCTCGTCGTCGCGGATTCTTACGCGGACCCGGAAAAAGGCACCGGTGCCGTCAAAATGACGCCCGCTCATGACTTTAATGATTTCGAGGTGGGAAAACGCCATAACCTGAAGATGATCAACATCTTCGATGAAAACGCGCATCTCAACGACAATGTGCCGGAATCCTACCGCGGGCTGGAACGGTTTGAAGCACGCAAAAAGGTGTTGGCCGAAATGGAAAGCCTGGGATTCCTCGAAAAGGTCGAGGAAAACCCCATGACTGTTCCTTATGGCGACCGTTCCGGTGTCGTTATCGAGCCCTGGCTGATGGATCAGTGGTTTGTCGATGCCCAACAGTTGGCCGGACCGGCGATCACGGCGGTTGAACAAGGCGAAACCAGTTTCGTGCCCAAACAATGGGAGAACACCTACTACGAATGGATGCGCAACATCCAGCCGTGGTGCGTGTCGCGCCAGATCTGGTGGGGGCACCAAATCCCGGCTTGGTTTGGTCCCGACGGAGATATCTTCGTTGAAATGACGGCGGAAGATGCCCACCGCGTCGCCCGGGACGTATATGGAAAAGATGTTGAACTGGTGCAGGATCCGGATGTTTTGGACACCTGGTTTTCTTCGGCGCTGTGGCCGTTCTCAACCCTTGGTTGGCCGGAAGATACACCTGAGGTTCAACGCTATTACCAGACGGATGTTCTGATTACCGGTTTTGACATCATCTTTTTCTGGGTTGCCAGGATGATGATGATGGGTATTCACTTCATGAAGCAAGTGCCGTTCCATACGGTCTATATTCATGCTCTCGTACGTGATGAACACGGCCAGAAGATGTCGAAATCCAAGGGCAATGTCATTGATCCGCTGGAATTGATTGACAGCTACGGAGCGGATGCCTTGCGGTTCACTCTGACCGCTTTCGCCGCCCAGGGACGTGATGTCAAGCTGTCCAGGGCTCGTATCGAGGGGTATAGAAATTTCTGTACCAAACTATGGAATGCTGCGCGGTTCTGTGAAATGAACGAGTGCAAGCCGGTAGCCGGGTTTGATCCATCCGGGGTATCGCTCAGTGTGAACAGGTGGATTGTTGGTAAACTGGTTGAGGCTGAGCGCCAAACCGTCGCTGCGATTGACGCCTATCGCTTTAACGACATCGCCAATTCCATCTATCAGTTTACGTGGGGAACGTTCTGCGACTGGTATGTGGAATTTGCCAAACCCTTTCTGCAGGGTGAGGATGGGGCGGCAAAAGATGAAACACGCGCCACGGCGGCTTGGGTGCTTGACCAGATTCTGCATCTGATGCATCCGATCACGCCGTTTATCACCGAAGAACTCTGGCAACAGCTTGATGATAATCGTGAAACGCCACTAATTATTTCAAGCTGGCCTGAACTTGATGATGGCTGGATTGACGCAGATGTTGACGCCGAAATGGACTGGGTTGTCCGTTTGATCACCCAGATTCGCGGGTTACGTTCTGAAATGAATGTGCCGCCTTCGGCCAAAGTGCCGTTGTTGCTGAAAGACGCCGGTGAGGCCGAGCGCCGCCGCCTGCAGGCGCACCAGGAATTATTGAGCCGGGTTGGGCGTTTATCATCTGCGGATGTTCTGGTTGGTGATATGCCGAAAGGGGCTGTTCAGTCGGTAATTGAAGGTGTCACCATTGCTCTGCCCATCGCCGACGTTATTGATATTAATGCGGAAACGGTACGCCTGGACAAAGAGATCGCCAAACAAGCGGGAGAAATCGACCGCTTTGAGAAAAAACTGGGCAACGATAAATTTGTGACCAATGCACCTGAAGACGTGGTCGAGACTGAGCGTGGGAAACTGGCGGACGCCCGGCAGGTAAAGGAAAAGTTGAAAGAAGCGCGCGAACGGCTGGCGGGATTGGGCCGTTAGGCATACATCAACATGTATCTTTGTCCTTTTTGTGGGGAGATGACCGGTCGTAAAGAGGTCTGAAATTTGATCTGAAACGATGAAGGTTTCCTGTTCAGGTGCAGGGTGTCTCCATGCTAGTATTTCGGGAATGTGAAAATGGATTCGAATAAATTCTCATCTGGACCTCATCAATTGGATGGGGGGTTTGGTGACGAAATCGTACCATCCGAACAACTTCGCCGATATACCAGTATATCGTTTTCCAGAATTCGTGAACGTGAAAAACAAAGGCGATTGGTTGAACAGGATTTGCTCGACCAACAGCGTCAAGAATTTTTGGAAAGTGTCTTTTCGGAAACTGAAATCCGCCAACTGGAGAGACGTATTCTGAATAGCGCCCGGATGGGAGAATACAAAATCGACGCTTTCATCTTTCCTGCGCGTTATTGTCTGGATGGCGGGCGCGCCATTAACAACGTCGAGCGCGGTTGGCCCGAGACATTGTGCGGCAAAGCACTAAGTTTTTTTGAGTTCTGGAATAAAAATGCCAAACCCCGTGGATATAAACTGAGCGCCCATATCATTGATTTTCCAGAAGGCTTCCTGGGTAATGTTTGCCTGTCTCTAGATTGGTCATAGTTGCCGGGCTGTCAGGTAAGCCGTTTCAGACTCCAGCCGCCGCCGCTCATCTTTCGTTAATGCCTTATCAGGATAATTGATTCTGAAGGTTTGTTTCTTACACGATAGCGCTGTCACTGCCATGGCTCACAACGACGATTTTGAAGTTCCGAAACTTGGGAACAACCCGACGCCGGAAGAGCATGCCGAATACGTCATCATGCGCCTGGAACAGTTCATTCGTGATGGCCGAACGATTGATGAAGGCATGTCATTCAAGAAATGGCAGACCATGGCCAAGACCGAAATTGCGCTGGCCATTGCTGAAGCTGAGAATAGTCAGGATCATGATGAAATCACTTCCCGGCGCACCCTGTTTGTGTCCGCGGCCGCGATGATTACCATCGGCTTTTGGGGTACGGCGGTCAGCCTGCATAAAGTCGCAGAACTGGTTGGCGGGCTGGTTTGTTTGGGTGCCGGGATCATTATGCTGATTACGGCGGGCGGGTTTCGTTATCGCAAGTACAAAAACCGAAAAGATGGCCTTAAGCGTGCGCACAGGCTTACGCGCATCGAAAACCTGAACAAGCGCATCAAGCGCCTGGAGCGCGAGCTTGAGAAGGAAGAAAAAGAAAAAATGAAGAAGCTGAATAAACTCCGAAAACCCAATGGAGACTCGCTCTACGACATGTTTATGCAGGACACCTGAATGTCGTCAAGTTCGTCTATAAAGCCCTGTCCAGTGCACTGATCAGGCGATCTACCTCATCGGTGGTGTTGTAATGGGCCATGGAACAGCGCACCACTCCGTCTTCCGGGTCGGTGATGCCAAGCGCCTCAAGCAGCCGTTTGGCATAAAAATGTCCACTGCTGATCGCGACCCTGTCCTTCTGCACGATTTCCGGAATATCTGCGGATTTTTTACCCTCCGCCAGAATGGAAAATGTTGTGGCGCGCTGTGTCTTGTCGGCGGTGTTTCGACCGATCAGGCGAACCCCCGGCTTCGATGCGATAAATTCAATGAACTTTTTCGCCAGTTTTTCCTCGTGGCGCCCGGCGATGTCATAAACGCCTTTGACGCGATCAAACAAGCTGTTTGAACGTTCTGGAAAATGGTGGGCGGACAGGGTTTCGAAATAATCGGCAATGCCTGAGAGACAGGCGATGGACTCATGATTAGGACCCGCCGGGTTGAGCTTGTATGAAATCTGGTCCTCATCAAAGAAATAGTGATATTGCCCCCTGGCTTCCAGCAGGCGTTCACGCTTCCCGTATAGGCACCCCATGTGGGGGCCGAATACCTTGTAGAAGCTGAAGACATAAAAATCCACGTCCCAGGCTTTGACATCCACTTCGCGGTGCGGCGCATAGGCAACGCCATCAACGAAAACCATTGCTCCGGCATCATGAACCTTCCGGGTAATCAGCGCGACGTCGTTGATGTCACCGGTGATGTTGGAAACATGGGGAAAGGCGACAAGCCGGGTGCGCTCGTTTAACAAGAGGTCAAGAAGGTCGGTGTCGAGCGCGGCGGTGTCTGGATTGACGGGCCACTCGACAATTTTGATACCAAACTCCGCCAGCCTGCGCCAGGACCCGGAATTCGCTTCGTGATTCAGGTTGGTGACGATGATTTCATCGCCTTCTTTCCACTGATGGCGAAGCGCTTGCGCCATGACATAAACGTTCATGGACGTGGATGCGGCAATGGTGACTTCATCCTTGTCGGCGCCAATCATCTCCGCCATCAATTTGTGCCCAAGCTCCATGCGTTCCTGGGCCTTGGCCGAAGGACCGAAACTGGCGCCGGGCTGGACCTGGCTCTCGGTCATATATGACGTCATACGCTGGATGACGGACTGTGGAACAAACGCCCCGCCGGCATTTTCAAAAAAAGCCCAGTCCCAGCAGACGTTGGGGAACTGTGCGCGCGCGAAATGAACGTCGAATTCTGGTGTTTTACTCACGAAGTTGATCCTTGCCTGAGGGGAATGGGGCGGGGTTAACCGGCACCGAACATGGCCAGGGCCATGACGGCATCAGCAGTGCGGGCCGGGTCGTCTGTGAATTTGATACCAATTGTCCCATTGGAACACCAGACGATATTGGCCGTGAATTTCCCGATCTTGTCGAGATCGAGAACAATTTCAGTCTTTGATACCACGGCAGCACCGGATTTCAGCTTTGCCCCGCCAGGAGAGATATCAAGAATGGCGCAATCATGGGCCTTGTCACCAAAAACAAATTTGGCGCGAAAGGTGGTTTCCCTGCGTTCTTCCTTTCTGAGATTGCTATATTGGCTGGATGGCATGAGGCCGTGTCCCTATGGAATTGGAGCTGGGTACAGCGTACCGGTCGGTCGGGTGAGGTGGCAAGGCGGAAAGGCGGAAAGGTGTTTATGCAAGAACCTGCCCGGCATCCAGATTTTTCATATCGCGGTCAAACATTTCTCCCGGTTTTTTTAGCGCCAGCAGGTTGCGCGCCTTGGCATAGGCGGGATCATGCCAGAACATCAGACATCCGTTGCAGCCCTTGCCGCAACACCCTTCCATACCGATACGTGGTGTTTTTGGACGCCGCGCCGCGTCCTTTAGCGCCTGAGACGCCCGTAGCGCGTCCGTCCGCGCGTCATAGGCTTCTGTGGAAACCTTGCCCTGCTCGATCCTACAGGTTTCCTGGTCCAGCTTCAGGCGGCCCCACTGTTCCTGAGTCAGGGCCTTCTCCTTGCGCAGCACCGTCATCGGCGGGATGCGGTCCTTCAGGGTTGTCGGGTCTTCCTGATCAAACAGGGCGAACGGCACCCGGAACAGGGGCTCATGACCGGCATTGATGACGTCGTTTATTTTACCGCTGATGGCATGTTCGAATTCGTAAATCCTGAGCAATATGGGCTCAACCCCGTTCGGGGGCACGAACTCCAGAACGTCACCGGCTTCCAGTTTGTTTTTGCCCTCGACGATCAAGGCGTCTTCCTCGACGGATTTCACCAGTCCGGCAAATTCCCAACCGGCAAGGGTTGAGGTGTTCTCGTAGCCGTGCGAATGGTTGCTCAGGCGGCCTTCGTGAAAGGCGTAGGTGTAGCCGCGGTTGGGCACGGTCAGCAACTCTTCCATATATTTGTCGGCCGACCAGTTGTCCGGGTCTTCGTACCAATCATCGATGGCCATGCGGTAAGCCCGGGCGATCAGCGCGACGTAGTAGATGCTTTTGCCACGGCCCTCGACTTTCAGGGAATCAACGCCGATCCGCAGATAGTCATCCAGCTTCGGCATGATGCAGAGGTCCTTGGAATTGAGGATGTACGAGCCGCGCTCGTCTTCCTCGATCGGCATGAACTCGCCGGGCCGAACCTCTTCTTCCAGCAGGAACTCAAACAGTTCCAGGTTTTCTTCGGTCAGCGGAAGTTCCTTGGTCGTGCCGTCCTTGAGCCGCATGTGGACCTTGTACTTCCAGCGACAACTGTTGGCACACGAGCCCTGGTTTGCGCCGCGTTCGGCCATGAAGTTGGACAACAGGCAGCGCCCCGAATAGGTCATGCACATGGCCCCGTGAACGAAGGCTTCGAGCTTGATATCCGGGCATTTTTGCCGAATTTCAGTCAGTTCTTCGAAGGAGACCTCGCGGCCCAGAACGCAGAGTTTGGCCCCCTGATCCTGCCAGAACTTGACCGATTGCCAGGAACAGACATTGGCCTGGGTCGACACATGCAGTTCAAGCTCAGGTGCGCGTTCCTTGACGAACATGAAGACGCCAGGGTCGGCGACGATCAGGCCGTCAGGCTGAACCTTGCGCACGGTGTCGACGTAATCGGGAAGTTTGTCGATGTCCTTGTTATGAGAAAACAGGTTGAGGGTCAGATAGACGCGCCGACCATGGGCATGGGCAAACTCGATGCCTTCAACCACATCTTCCAGGGTGAATTCCGACTTCGAGCGCAGCGACAGGTCGGGGGTGCCCAGATAGACCGCATCCGCGCCGTACAGCACCGCCATTTTCAGCTTGTCCAGCGAACCCGCAGGCATCAGCAGTTCGGATCGTTTTTTGATGGCGGTCATTTGTGTTTCCGTTTAAATCTCTGGGCGCAGTCCTACATATAACGCTTAACTTTGTACATTCAATTTTCTAGTCAGGCCCCGGACAGTCCGGTATGGTCTTGGCCTTGAATTTTGATCATCCCGGAGAGACCAAATGCCTGAATATCGTTCCCGTACCTCGACCCATGGCCGCAACATGGCCGGTGCCCGCGGGCTGTGGCGCGCGACCGGCATGAAGGATAACGATTTCGGTAAACCGATTATCGCCATCGCCAACTCCTTCACCCAATTCGTTCCGGGCCATGTGCACCTTAAGGATCTGGGCCAGATGGTGGCTCGCGAAATTGAGGCCGCGGGCGGTGTCGCCAAGGAATTCAACACCATCGCCGTCGATGACGGCATCGCCATGGGCCATTCCGGCATGTTGTATTCGTTGCCGAGCCGGGAATTGATCGCCGATGCGGTTGAGTACATGGTCAATGCCCACTGCGCCGATGCCATCGTCTGTATCTCCAACTGTGACAAGATCACACCGGGCATGCTGATGGCCGCCATGCGCCTCAATATTCCGGCGATCTTCGTCTCCGGCGGCCCCATGGAAGCCGGCAAAATGATCATCGATGGTGAAGAACAGCACGTTGATTTGATCGACGCCATGATCCAGGCCGCCAACCCCGATACCACGGATGAGGAAGCGGAAAGGTATGAGCGCTCATCCTGCCCGACCTGCGGCTCGTGCTCCGGCATGTTCACCGCCAACTCCATGAATTGTCTGGCCGAAGCCATTGGCCTGGCGCTTCCCGGTAACGGTTCCATGCTGGCGACCCACGGAGACAGGAAAGAGCTGTTCCTGAAAGCCGGACGGCGCATTGTTGATCTGTGTAAAACCTATTACGAAGACGATGACGACAGCGTCCTGCCGCGTTCCATCGGTTCCATCGAAGGTTTCACCAATGCCATGACCGTCGACATCGCCATGGGTGGCTCGACCAACACCATCCTGCACTTGCTGGCTATGGCCCAGGAAGGCGAGGTCGATTTCGACCTTAATGTCATCGACGGATTGTCACGAAAGGTCCCGCATCTCTCCAAACTCGCGCCGTCGACCAACAAATACCACATGGAAGACTTCCACCGCGCCGGCGGCATCATGGCCATCATGGGTGAACTGGAACGGGCCGGGTTGATCATCCGGGACAACCCGACCGTCGATGCGCCGACCATCGGTGAGGCCATCGACACCTGGGATGTGCGCCGCTCCGACAGCGACGCGATGCGCCAGTTCTACATGGCCGCCCCCGGCAACGTGCCGACCCAGGAAGCCTTCAGCCAATCCAAGCGCTACAACAGCCTTGACCTCGACCGCGAAGCGGGCTGCATCCGCGCCGTTGAAACACCCTATAGCCCCGACGGCGGCCTCGCCGTGCTCTATGGCAACATCGCCGAAGCCGGGTGTGTGGTGAAGACCGCGGGCGTGCCGGAAAGCTGCCTGAAGTTTACCGGCAGCGCCTTTATTTGCGAAAGTCAGGATAAGGCCATCGCCAAAATCCTTGGTGGAGAAGTCAAAGCTGGCGACGTCGTGGTCATCCTCTATGAAGGCCCCAAGGGCGGCCCCGGCATGCAGGAAATGCTCTATCCGACCAGCTACATTAAATCCATGGGCTTGGGGCAGGACTGCGCCCTGATCACCGATGGCCGTTTCTCGGGCGGATCGTCCGGCCTGTCGGTCGGCCACGTGTCACCGGAAGCGGCGGAAGGCGGAGCCATCGGCCTGCTCGAAAATGGCGATCAGATCGAGTTCGATATCCCCGGCCGCAGCGTCAACCTGCTGGTCGACGCCGCCGAACTGCAACGCCGCCGTGACGCCATGAATGCCAAGGGTGCCGACGCCTGGAAACCACTGACGCGGGACCGACAGGTCTCACAAGCCCTGCAGGCCTACGGCGCACTGGCGACATCCGCATCGCGCGGCGCGGTGCGTGACGTGTCGCAAGTGCTCGGTGCGCGGGTTCGGGCGGCGGAGTAACTCGGTGGATCAAGGGCCGTCTGATCCTCAAACCTGCGGCACGACGGTATCGGGGCGGCTGAGCTGCAGCCGCTGGTTTGTTGATCGGCGCGTTCCTCGTCGTCGTGCTCGCCCTGTTTGGTGGAGACGTCGCAGCCACAGACCAGCCAATCTCACCCGGCCTGTTTTCCCTGCTGGCGTTGGGGTTCATCGTCTTCGCCAACACCGGACTGGCGTTTCTGGATCAACTATCCAGCCGGGAGTAAACCCGCCACCACCTAAATCCCTACAAAACACCACATTTACCTACAAAACCCTACGTTTTGACGCGGCCTGTGTTAAGGGCCTGAAAGACAGTAAATTGTGCGTTTTTGTGTGTGTTTTTTCAACGCCGCCCCCAAACCTTGTCGTCAGCCCAATCCACCGAACAACAATAAATCTTCACAAGGGCAAACAGGCACATCCCGCAGACAAAGCCCGTGGAAATGCCTGTCTATATCGCAATTATGGTTTTTATATGACGATATCGCCTAAGTGGCAAAAATTATCGTGGGGGGAGGGGCAATCCGAGTACATAGGTACCAGATTATTCCGGCAACATAGGTAACAGGACGTCAGGATGGCAGCCTCAACCAAACGCGGACAAGATGATGTCTATGGAGGGCGCTTCTACTTTCTCATTAATGGACGTTGATTCAGCGCCAGTGGCGGCGAAAAAAATGGCGCTAGTTCACTCCCAAACTATAATCATCGTGCTAAGAAAATGCAGTTCTTTAAACCATTATATTCCGACTATCACAGAAGAAGAATATGCGTAAACTAAGAGACCGCACTTCGGGACCGGAGAAAAGGCATACCTTGCAAGTCGTATTTGCGATCCTTCTCGCCGCCACGGTCCTGGCAATTGATTTGTCCTTGCCTCTCGGCATTGCTGGTGGGGTGCCGTACGTGGCCGTCGTTCTCATGGGCTGGTGGTTCTCAGACAAGAAATACACGATAGCGTTGGCCATCTTGTGTAGCGTGCTCACGCTTGTTGGATACGCCTTTTCGCCTGCTGGCGGAATTCCATGGGTAGTCGCTTCAAACCGCTTCCTCGCCCTATTTGCAATTTGGATTACAGCCCTGCTTCTCATAAAGATATTGAATTCTGTGGACGAGCGGATAGCCAGGAAAAATGCCGAGGCGGCCAACCGCATAAAGTCTGAATTCTTGGCTAACATGAGCCATGATCTGCGCACACCTCTCACAGCCATTGTGGGCTTCAGTGAAATGATGCGGGCAAAAACCTTTGGCCCGCTCGGCGATCCTCATTATGAAGAATATGCAAACGATATCTATAACAGTGGCTGCTTTCTTATTAGTCTGATCAACGATGTTCTTGATCTTTCCAAGATTGAAGCGGGTAAGCTTGAACTGGCAGATGAGCCTTTAGATGTTTCCTCGCTGATACAGGTCAGTCTTCGACAGTTGGCAACGATGGCTGAAGCAGCCGGTCACACCTTAACCGTCGAGCTGCCTTCCGACATGCCAGCCTTGCGCGGCGATAAAAGGGTAATGGTCCAGATACTCAACAACCTTCTTTCGAACGCCATTAAGTTCACACCAAACGACGGGAATATCAGCATCATAGCCAAAGTGGATGAAGGCAACAGAGTTGTACTCAGTGTAGCCGACACGGGCCTCGGAATGTCGAAAAAGGGTGTCGCCAAGGCGCTGCAACCCTTTGAGCAGGTGGACGGCACTCAATCCAAGAAACACTTAGGCACCGGCCTCGGACTACCCCTTTGCGTCAACTTCATGAAATTATTTGGTGGCACGCTTGAAATCGATAGTGACGCCGGCAAGGGAACAACGGTGGTTGTCCGCTTTCCGCCGGAACGCACAATCATCCAAATTTGAATTGGCTTATCCACATCTTGAGCAAAGAAGCTCAACAGGAAACCAGCAACAAAGTCGATCTTCGAAACGTCGAACGACTAGAATTTCAGTTGATACAAAGTTGGCGCTTAAAACATCTTCCACATATTGGGTTTTCTGTGTTTATTTTGCCTTGCCTTCTTTTTCAGCAGCCAATCTCAAGGCTTTCAACCTTTCGGTTTTCCCCCGTGCTTCTTCTGATCTTGCTTTTTTTTCTTTAATGAGTTTCTTGTCCGTGTTTTTAGGTGGTTTACGATCTTTAAACTCGTCTCGGTCACCGCGCTCAATAGCCGCGATCATTTTTTCATCGGCATTGTTTGGTCGTGTTGATCCTGATCCCATTACGCTACCTTCTCGGCTATATGTTGCAGACCAAGTTTAAGAGAATTTTCTACCCTAGGCAACTAACCCGCTTATTAGGCGGGGTTTTTGTTGGGAAAATCAATACCATCAAATGTTAGTTTGAATAACGGTTTGTTTGTATCAGACATATGTGTCTGGTGGTGGCCGTCATTAAGCGATTGGGCGCAGTCTCTTTGTACCGGGAATAAACTTCCTCCCCCTCAAGGAGGGAGGGGCGAGTTAGGGGATGTCTCGCCCACTTTTACCGGGGCTCAGGCATCTGTTTGCCGTTACAGCGAGCAGGGCGAGCAGGACCAAGCCAGCGGCGCCGTAGTAGGGCAGGATTGTTTGCAGGCTGGCTTCGCTGAGGCTTTCGGAACCGGGCGTCACCCGTGCGGCCAAAAGTAACGTGCCGCTAAAAGCCAGTTGGCCGATCAGATTTTGAAGCGACAGGTAGGTTGCCCGATATCCGCTTTCGATGCGCGGGTGAATGATTTCCAGCATTAAGGGCCGGGTCAAGGCATCCGGGATCATCCTGAGGACAAGCAGGAATATCGCTGCCGGGTGGACAAGGTAGGCCAGCGCCAGAATCAATCCGATCTGTAGTGACATGGCCAACAGCAGATTTCCCACTGTTCCGATAATTTTCCGCAGACGCAACACGAACATCCCGGCGATCACCGAGGCCGTCATCATGACTGCGATGACAATGCCGTAAACGATGGGTGTATCCGACGCATGTCCGGCTTTGCTTAGTGTTTCCTTTAAAAAAGGCTGGGCAAAGACATAAGGCACATGACCCAGCACATACGCGCCGACAGAAAATGCAAAGACCCAAAACAATGTATTGTCCTTGAAGCGCGACAGCACGACCGCCATCTGATGCCACGGATGCGCCGCCAGGGCGTCTGCCCGACGGTTAGGCGGTTCGCGGAACAGAAAGGTGATCACCAGTCCGGCAAAAAGCGCAATTGCCGTTATCAGATAGGCCGGTTTGAAACCTTCAAACGACAGATAACCGCCGACGACGGCCGAGATCGCCAGCGCCGCGTATGAAAACCGCCAGGCGCGGACTTCGTGTTCCACGACCTCGTCTTGGCGGTCCAGATGGTTAAGAGAGTCATATAAAAGGGCATTATCCGTGCCGGAAACGAACGCATTGCCAACGCCGATAAGCACCTGCGCCAGTGCAAACAGGGCAAAACTTGTGGAGCCGAAAAGCAGCAGGCATCCGGCCACGCTGGCCGCCATGCCAATGAGCAGGGTCGGACGCCGTCCCACATAATCAGAAAAATACCCGGACGGGACCTCCAGGATAACGGTGCTCAGGCTAACGATGGCAGCAAGAAGGATCGCCTCACTCGCGGTAACCACACTTTCGAAATAAAGGAACCAGATGGCCTGCCAGAACAGAAGGTTTCGAAAAAACTGAAAGTATGGATAAAGGGAAATGTTTCTGTTCATGATTTTTTCGTCGAGACTAAACTCCCTCCCCCTTGAGGGGGGAGGGAATAACGAAGTTGGCTAGACGTCCGCGACAAACTTACACATCCAACTCACACCACACCGGCGTATGGTCAGAGGCCTTTTCCTTGCCGCGGGGTGTTTTATCGATCCCGGCGGCGGTCAGTTTGTCGGCGGCTTCAGGCGACAGCAGTAAATGGTCGATGAGGTGGCCGTTATCCTTGGACCAGGCGCCGCGCTGGTAGTCCCAGTAGCTGTAGGTATGTGGTGACGGGTCGAAGGTGCGAAAGGCGTTGGTCAGGCCGAGGTTGTTGATGGCGCGAAAGCGGTTGCGGCTTTCCGGACGGCAGAGCGCATCATCGGCCATGCCTTTGGAGTCATAAGTGTCCGTGTCCAGCGCGCAGATGTTGTAATCGCCGCCCAGGACAAAAGGTTGGTTTAGGTTGAGAAGGCTTTCGGTGTGGGCTTTCAGGCGGTCCATCCAGCGCAGCTTGTATTTGAACTTGTCGCTGTCCGAGCCGTCTTCATTGCGCGTCGGGTTGCCGTTGGGAAGATAGATCGAGGCGACGCGGATGTTTCCGGTGAAGGCTTCGATGTAGCGGGCATGGTCGTCCTCTTCCTCGCCCGGCAGGCGGTAGTGATCGACCTCGATGGGGGTTTTTGAGAGAATTGCGACGCCGTTGTAGGACTTTTGCCCGGAGATCGCGATGTTGTAGCCAAGATCTTCGATCTCCAGGCGCGGGAAGGTTTCCTCGACCGACTTGAGCTCCTGCAGCAGGGCCACATCGGGCTGGAACTCGCCTAACCATTCCAGCACGCGGGGCAGGCGGGCCTTGATCGAATTGACGTTCCAGGTGGCGATTTTCATGGTTTTCCCCGATTGTATAAAGCTAAAAAAAAGACCCGCGATGCGCGGGCCTTGATAACACGGATTGGTATGCGATGTCAGATATTGAATGATGATCCGCAGCCGCAATTCGCCGTGGCGTTGGGATTGTCAATGGCGAAGAACGAGCCGCCGAGATCTTCCTTGAAATCCACCACAGAACCGCCCAGCAGTTCCAGCGACGTTTCATCGGTGATCACGCGCGTGCCTGAAAGTTCGAACGTCAGGTCGTCATCGTTGACCACGTCATCGAGGCCGAATTTGTACTGAAACCCGGAACAGCCGCCGCCAAGCACGGAAATCCGCAGCATCAACCCCGGCTTGCCTTCCATTTCCTGCAACTGAGCGATGCGCTTGGCGCAGCTTTCGGTCAGGCTCAGGCTCTGTTCGGTGTTTAGTGTGGCGCCATCGGGCATGAGAAACGTCTCCGGTTCAGGTCTCTGACTATTTATGTAGGTTGGTCCGACACAATGTCAACGATCAGAATGGATCGGGACCGGTTAATCCGGCTGAAAATCGGCCAATGCGGCTTCGGCACATTCCATATCCTGCGCCGCCTTGCCGCCACTGACACCGATTGCGCCGACGACTTCACCCTCAACACTTACCGGATACCTGCCGCCGACGGTGGAAAACCGCCCGCCGGACGAGGTGTGGATACCGAACACCAGTTCGCCCGGCAGATTTCGGCGTTGTACTCATGGGTTGGCCGTTTGGAGATGGCGGACGTATGGGCTTTGTCATCGGGCAGGGGGTGGATTATCTGCATGGTAATATCCCTGAATTTGCCGCTGTTGCTCATCATTATGCCCATCGGGTGCAGAACTGGAATAAAAATCGGTGGAAATGACGTTGCCTGTACCGGGCGCGGCGGTTAATTTGCCGCATGGAAAACGCATGGATTCCCCCGCATGATCGCGCGCCCTACGCCAGTTTTGAACGGGACAGCCGCGGCCGGCTTCACGCGGAAGCGGAAAGTGTCACGCGTGGCTGTTTTCAGCGTGACCGCGACCGTATCATCCACTCCGCCGCCTTTCGCCGTCTGGCTTATAAAACCCAGGTCTTCGTCAATCATGAAGGCGATTTTTTTCGCACTCGCCTGACCCACTCCCTTGAAGTGGCGCAGGTGGCGCGCTCCGTGTGCCGGTATCTTCGCCTGAATGAGGATCTGGGTGAAGCGCTGGCGTTGGCCCATGATCTCGGACATCCACCGTTCGGGCATGCGGGTGAGGATGCCCTTCAGGACCTGATGAAACCCTACGGCGGGTTTGATCACAATGCCCAGTCGTTGCGCGTGGTGACCCAGCTTGAGGCCCGCTACGCCCGGTTTGACGGTCTCAATCTGACGTGGGAAACGCTGGAAGGCGTGGTTAAGCACAACGGACCGTTGACGGGCAACCTGAACCCGCATCCTCTGCCCCGCGTGATCGCGGAATATACGAACATACAGGACCTTGAGCTCCATACGTTTGCCGGTCCGGAAGCCCAGATCGCGGCGATTTCTGACGACATCGCCTACAACAACCACGATATCGACGACGGCCTGCGGGCAGGCCTGTTTAGCATTGGCGATATCAGCGATGTACCGCTGGTCGGGCCGATATTTGCTGATGTCGCCCATGACTACCCCGATCTCGACCAGTCCCGGCAAATCCACGAATCCGTGCGCCGTCTGATCGGGGCCATGGTCAATGATTTGATCGCGGAAACCAGTTCGCGCATAGCTGACTTCGGACCACAAACGGCGCAGGAAATACGGGAAGCCGGAAGCGCCGTCGCCGGATTTTCCGAACAGATGCGCAACAACGACGCCGCCGTGAAGGCGTTCCTGTTCGAACACATGTACCGTCATTACAAACTGAACCGCATGACGTCCAAGGGACGCCGGGTGGTTCAGGAGCTGTTTCAGTTGTTGGTCCGTGAACCTGGATGTTTGCCCAGCGAATGGCAGGAAAAAGTCAAGGGGACCGGCGCAGAATCAACGGCACAGACGGTCGCTGATTTTATCGGCGGGATGACCGACCGTTTTGCCCTCGATGAACACCGTCGCCTGTTCGATTTGCAGTCCCGTATATCCTAGGTGCGGTCGCTGGCGAAATCATAGGCTTTGTTCGCGGGTGAAAATGGTATAATGACAGCGATTCGCAAGGCCTGCGGATATGATAATAAGGAAGGCTCCTGCCGATGGTTGAGCAAAGATCGGGAATCAAGGTTACGGCTTCCGATGCCCTGGAATTTGAGCCAGTATCGCCGAGAATAAAAAGAGCTGGTAGCGTGCTGAAAACCGTTGCGTTCGTGGTGCTGGCGATTGGCGGCGGCGCTGCGGGCTGGGCGTTTTATGGCGACCGTATCGTATCGCTGATGGGGGATGCCGATGCGGATGTGCCGATCGTTCGCGCCGAACTTGGTCCGGTCAAGGTTCGTCCGGCGTCACCGGGCGGCATGCAGGTGCCGGACCGTGACAAGCTGGTCTATAACCGCATTCAGGGAAGCGGCAATGAGGGAGGTGCGGCGCCTTCGGTTGAGCGACTGCTGCCCCCACCGGAAACGCCGATGCCGAAGCCTGAGGCAGCTTCCGAGGTTGCTCCGCCATCCCCATCCACGACCGCAGATACGGAAAATACAATTCCCATTCCGCCGGCCAAACCCAAACGCATTGATGAAACCCCTCGGGTTGCGGATGTCACCCGGGCAGAAAAACCGGTTCCCGCCCCACCGGCGCCGCCTGTGCCCGCCGTGACGAAAACCGCGAGTGCCACGCCACTGCCCAAATCACCCGTTGTTGCGCCGAAGGTGCCGAAAAAGGCGGTCGTGGCGCCGCGCACGGTCACCTCCTCGACCGCCAAGGCCGCCACCTCAGCGGCCCGGTCGCTGTCATCCACTCCTGTTTTAGGCAAGGCTTTTCAGGTGCAGTTGGCGGCGGCCCGGACGCCTGCCGCCGCGCGTAGCGAGTGGGATAAACTTCGCCGTAAGCACCTGGATTTGCTGGGTAATCTTGGGTTGGCCGTCACCAAGGTCGATCTGGGCGCTAAAAAAGGGGTGTTTTATCGATTGCGAGTCGGCCCGATCAAGGCCGAAGCCGAAGCCCGTACGCTTTGCAAGGCGCTGGCAAAACGCAAAGTCAGTTGCCTGATCGTGCGCCCCGGTAAATAGCATGACACCTGAAACCGGTTCCGGTCGCCCCCGAGCCGCCATATTCGGATGCCTAGGCACGGTGCTTGATCCTGATGAGCGCCGTTTTTTCCGGGATTGCGACCCCTTGGGTTTCATTCTGTTCGCCAGAAACTGCGATACACCCGAGCAGGTTCACGCGCTGGTCAGTGATCTGCGGGAGTCGGTCGGTCGCGACAATGCACCGGTTCTGATTGATCAGGAAGGCGGGCGTGTCCAACGGCTGAAACCGCCCCGGTGGTCCGCTTACCCAAGTGCCCGTAAACTGGTGAACGGCGTTCGGCATGCCCGGCCGCAACATCTAGCCGAAGCGATCTACCTGAACGCCAGACTGATCGCCCATGACCTGAGTGTTCTGGGCATTGACGTGAACTGCACGCCGGTTCTGGATGTGCCGGGTGCAGGCTCACATGAGATCGTTGGCGACCGGGCCTATGGTGATGACCCGTCGGAAGTTGCAAAAATGGGAAAATTCGTCTGCGACGGCATGCTGGCGGGTGGCGTATTGCCGGTGATCAAACATATTCCCGGACATGGGCGCGCCCGTGTGGATAGCCATGAAGAATTGCCTGTTGTTGTGGCCTCACGCGCCGATCTGGAGCGGGTCGATTTCGCGCCCTTTCGCCAGTTGGCGCATATGCCGTGGGGAATGACGTGTCATCTGATGTATCCAGAGCTTGACCCGGAATATCCGGCGACCCATTCCTCAACCATCATTGGTGAGATCATCCGCACATACATCGGTTTCGATGGCGTGTTGTGTACAGATGATTTGAGCATGAAGGCGTTGGGCGGTGGCGTTCGCCAGCGGGCCGAACGGGCGCTGGTTGCGGGCTGTGATCTGGTTCTTCACTGCAACGCAGACAGTAGGGAAATGCACGCCGTCGCGGAAGGGGTCGAGGTTTTGACAGACAAGGCCATGCACCGATTGCAACGCGGCGAAACCATACGGCGAGACAGCCTTGATACGGTTGATTTCGACGTTGACGCGGCGCGCGCACGATTTAATGAAATTATGGATGGCAGTTGAATGATGGATTTCGACATTTCTCAAATCGCCTTTACGGCGTCGATCTGGATATTACCGGTGTTGATTGCGGTCACCCTGCATGAAGCGGCGCATGGCTGGGTCGCCTGGCGATTGGGGGATGATACGGCCTTTCGTCTGGGCCGGGTTTCATTTAATCCCCTGAAACACATAGATACATTTGGAACCATTCTGTTGCCTGCCCTGATGCTGTTGGGGTCCGGCGGGCGGATGATGTTCGGTTATGCCAAACCGGTGCCGGTGAATTTCGGCGGATTAGGCAATCCGCGCCGGGATATGGTGCTGGTTGCCGCGGCGGGGCCGGTCAGCAACATCATTCTGGCGCTGCTGTCGGCGGTGCTGCTTCACGGATTGATGTTTGTTGATGGTGATTTGCGCGACTGGCTGGGATACAATCTCGTCAATTCAGTGCGTATCAACGTGTTGCTGTGCGTGTTTAATATGCTGCCTTTGCCGCCACTGGACGGGGGGCGCGTCGCGGTTGGGATCTTGCCGGCGCCACTGTCCTATCGGTTGGCCCGACTGGAACGTGCCGGGATGTTCATCCTGTTGGGGGTCATGTTTGTGCTTCCCATGCTGGGCGATCAGATCGGTGTTGATTTGAATGTCTTCTGGTGGCTGGTCGGAATCCCGACGGAATATCTAATGGATTTGGTTTTCACCGTGGTTGGGATACGTTAAGACCTTCGCTCCGGACTTTTTGTGGTGGTTTCAGGCTCAGAGATGGACGAAATAGAAAACTTTGAAGAAGGACAGGCGTTCGATACGCCGGGCGTGGTTGACGCCTTTGTCGTCGATCTTGAGGGCTATGAAGGTCCGATTGATGTGCTTCTGTCCATGGCCCGCAACCAGAAGGTCGATATTACCCAAATATCGATCCTTGCGCTCGCCAATCAGTATCTTGCTTTTGTAGAGGAAGTGCGGTCCCGCAATCTGGAACTGGCGGCTGATTATCTGGTCATGGCGGCGTGGCTTGCGTATCTGAAATCCCGCCTGCTGCTGCCTGATCTTGGCGAACAGGATGAACCCACCGGGGCGGAAATGGCTGCCGCCCTTCAGTACCAGCTGCGTCGTCTTGAAGTTATGCAAAACGCTGGCCGCAAACTGATGGGACGTCAACGTCTGGGGGTTGATTTCTTCGGTTGTGGACAGCCTGAAACCTTCCGGGCGCGAGTCAATACGATCTATGAATTGTCTCTGTTCGAGCTGCTGAAAGCCTATGGCGAGCAGAAACAGCGCAAAGAAGGCGGTGGCCCGCTGAATATAGAAGCGTTTGAAATTTATACGGTGGAGGAGGCGCTTGGCCGCCTGCGCCGTTTGCTTGGGCCGATCCCGGACTGGCAAAATCTCTGGAAATTTCTGCCCGATCAGTTAAAGAGTGGCCTGATAACGCGCTCGGCCGTGGCATCGACCTTTGCCGCCAGTCTGGAATTGGCGAAAGAGGGGCGCGCGGTGATCAAACAGACTGAAACCTTTGGCCCGATCCATGTACGCTCTAAACCGAAAGACGGCATTCCGGCCAATGATGATGCGAACGGCGGGGCATCGGGACCGCAGGGGAATATCCAGGAATGAGTGAGATTGATCCTCAACACCTGCGCTTGATCGAAGCGTATATTTTCGCCTCCGCTGAGCCGGTTACGGAACGCGCCCTGCAAAACCGTTTGCCCGAAGACACAGATTTGAAAATCATCCTGGAAGATCTTCGGAAAACCTATGAAGGACGCGGAATCAATTTGATCAAGTCGGGAAAGTCCTGGGCTTTTCGAACCGCGCTGGACATATCGGAACTACTGAACCGTGAAGTCGAAGTTGGCCGGGCGCCATCGCGCGCCGCAATTGAAACGCTGGCGATCATCGCCTATCACCAGCCAGTCACACGCGCCGAGATCGAGGAAATTCGCGGCGTCAGTCTATCCAAGGGAACGCTGGATGTTCTGTTTGAAGCGGGCTGGATCAGGCCACGTGGGCGGCGTCAGACACCGGGCCGCCCGGTCACCTGGGGCACATCTGACAATTTCCTGGATCACTTCGGTTTAAACGATATCCGCGACCTGCCCGGTATCGACGACCTGAAAGCGGCTGGTCTGCTGGATTCCAGCCCAGCAATCAATGCCTATCGGACGACGGGTGATATTGGTAAACCGAGCACCAAACCGGCGGACGAAGATGAGGGGGCCGAACCGGAAGATGCAGCCGCTCAGGCGATGGCGGACGAAGACGGGGCGAACCTTCCAGACGATCAAATGATCGAAGATCTTGATGACATGGCGGAGCCGCTGGACCCGGAGGCCATGTAGCTGACCGTGTTTGAAAAAATCTTCTGATATATACGCAAACGGTGCATTGCCCCTCCCGAAGCAATCTGCCATTATCCGCGCGCTTGAGCAGATAATAACAAAGGTACTCCAAACATGGGTGCATTTAGCATTTGGCATTGGTTGATCGTTCTCGTTGTCGTTCTCGTCCTGTTTGGCGGTGGCGGTAAGATTTCACGTCTGATGGGAGATTTCGGCAAAGGGCTGAAGTCTTTCAAGAAAGGCATGAAAGAAGACGATGACGATCAGGCAAGCGAAGAACCTCCGAAGGCCCTGAAATCAGAGTCAGCGGAAACCGTTGAGTCGGCGCCGGAAAAAGATACGGCGGCGAAGGGTTAGGCCGGGTATCTGTCGGGTCTGGAATTTCCCGCATTACCCATCCTGGACCGAATCGCCTGTTTCTAATATCTGAGCCTAACGACCGGAGAGTCATCCGCCATGTTCGATGTTGGCTGGCAGGAACTTTTTATAGTTGCCGCGATCGCGATTGTCGTTGTCGGCCCGCGCGATCTTCCGCGCGTTCTGAAAACAGTGATGTCCCTGGTGCGTAAAGCCAGAGGCATGGCGCGTGAATTCCAGAGCGGCATTGACGACGTGGTGCGCGAAGTGGAACTGGATGACTTGCGCAAGGAAGCCAACTCCATCGCCAATATGGACCTTGAGGAAGAAGTCAAAAGCGCCCTTGATCCTACCGGGGAACTCGAAAAAGACATGGATATGGGCGATGTTCAGCAGGCGATCCAGGATTCAGCAGATCAAATGAATAAGGCCCCGGCGAAAGATGAAGGCGAGGCTGCGGGCACGACCGAGACATTTGGCGGTGCTGGCCCTGTAGACCCGCCCGAACCCGTTAGCGAGTCGGTAGCCATGGCTGAAAAAACGCCCGAGAAAGAGGCGAGCAGTTAAACCGTGACTGATCACATGGAGTCGTATGAAGAGGCCAAGATGCCGCTGCTTGATCATCTGATTGAGCTGCGCACCCGTCTGATGTGGTCGGGCATTTCAATTCTGACGCTGTTTTTTGTCTGCTACTATTTTTCCGAACACATATATGGCTTTCTGGTTCAACCGCTTGCCGACATCATGCATGAAACGGGCCGTGATCGCAGACTGATCTTTACAGCACTGCATGAGGCGTTTTTTACTTACATCAAGGTCGCATTCTTTGCCGCCATGTTTCTGGCCTTCCCGTTTATATCCATTCAGCTATGGAAGTTTGTGGCGCCGGGTCTTTACAAACATGAAAAACGCGCGTTTCTGCCGTTTCTGATTGCCACGCCGGTTTTGTTCTTCATGGGTGGCTCATTGGTTTATTATTATGTGCTGCCGGTGGCCTGGAAGTTCTTTCTCAGTTTCGAATCTGTTGGCGGCGCCGAGGGCCTGCCGATCCAGCTGGAAGCCAAGGTCAATGAATATCTGTCGCTGGTGATGCGGTTGATTTTTGCTTTTGGTATTTGTTTCGAGCTGCCGGTCATCATGACCCTGTTGGGCCGCATCGGTATTGTTTCCTCAAAAGGCATGAAGCAAAAGCGTAAATACGCCGTCGTCCTGGCGTTTGTCGCCGCCGCCGTCCTGACACCACCCGATCCGATCAGTCAGATCGGTCTGGCCTTGCCAACGATAATACTTTACGAAATTTCCATCTTGTCCGTCCGCCTGATCGAAAAGAAGCGCGGGGATGAAGACGAGGATGAAGACGACGACGACAATGATGATGATGAAGATGACGACGAATCCGATTTGGAGTTTCCAGATGAGACGGATGCGTACGACGCGTCGAAACCATCGGACGACCACAAAACCTGATCGTCCAGTGTTTTAAAAATCAGACCGTGAAATCGCCAATGCCTCTTTCGTAAGGAGGGGTTTCGCCTTATAAGATCGTCAGCTTTTGATGCGTCTGGTTTTAAACCTTAACGGCGGCAGTAACGATGTACGATATCAAGTGGATACGGGAAAACGCGGAAGAATTTGATGTGGGGTTGGCGAAGCGCCGGTTGCCTGCACAGTCTGATTCGCTGATTGATCTCGACGCCAAACGCCGCGGTGCGCAGGGCCGGGCTCAGGAAATTCAGACGGCGCGCAATGCGCTCTCCAAGCAGATTGGTGCGGCCAAGGCCAATGGCGAAGATGCTTCTGACATCATAAGTCAGGTCTCCAAATCGAAGGCGGAGCAGGCCGCAGCCGAAGCCGAACAGGCGGATCTCGAACAGCAGTTGAACGATGCGCTGTCTCGTGTCCCCAACCTGCCGTGTGATGATGTGCCGGAAGGTGTAACGGAAGACGATAACATCGAGGTCCGCCGTGTCGGCGAACCGAGGGTGTTTGATTTCGAACCCAAGCAGCATTTCGATCTCGGCGAAGCCCTGGGATACATGGATTTCGATACCGCGGCCAAACTGGCCGGAGCGCGGTTCGTGCTGCTGTCCGGTCCGTTGGCCCGGCTGGAACGTGCGCTGGCGAATTTCATGCTGAACCTGCATACCGGCGAGCATGGCTATACGGAAGTAAACCCACCGGCGCTGGTTAATGATGCGACCATGTATGGTACCGGCCAGTTGCCGAAATTCGGCGACGACCTGTTCAAAACCGAAGATGGATATTGGTTGATTCCGACCGCCGAAGTGCCGCTGACCAACATCATCGCCGGAAACATCGTTGAGGAAGACTATCTGCCGCGTCGCTATACGGCGATGACCTGGTGTTTTCGTTCCGAAGCCGGGTCGGCGGGCAAGGATACTCGTGGCATGATCCGCCAGCACCAGTTTACCAAGGTGGAAATGGTAGCGGTGACCACGCCCGAAAACTCCGACGCCGAACTGGAACGCATGGTCGGCTGTGCCGAAGAAGTGCTGAAACGTCTGGAGCTGCCGTACCGGACTGTGATTCTGTCGACGGGTGACATGGGTTTTGGGGCGCGGAAAACTTATGATGTTGAGGTCTGGTTGCCGGGTCAGAATACGTACCGGGAAATTTCAAGCTGTTCCAATTGCGGAGATTTTCAGGCCCGCCGCATGAAAGCACGTTACCGTAAAAACGGTGAGAAGGAACTCGGGCACCCTCATACCCTCAACGGGTCCGGGCTTGCCGTCGGTCGCACCCTGATTGCGATTCTGGAAAACTGCCAGCAGGCTGACGGATCAATATTGATCCCCGAAGCGCTTCGTCACTACATGGGGGGAGCCGAAAAAATTGAAGCGGAGGGGTCCTGACCTGTTGAACTTGTCCAATGCCCGTGTACTGATCTCCAACGATGACGGCATCGCCGCGCCCGGACTCAAGCTTCTGGAACGCGCCATCAAACCGCTGGTCAAGGAAGTTTGGGTCGTTGCCCCGGAAACGGAGCAGAGTGCCACCAGTCATTCCCTGACCCTGCGTCAGCCGTTACGCATCCGCAAGGTTTCGAAACGCCGGTACGCCGTCGATGGAACGCCGACGGACAGTGTTCTATTGGGCATCTCCCACGTGATGAAAGGCAACCCGCCAGATTTGGTGCTGTCAGGCGTCAACAAGGGCGGGAACATTGGCGAAGATGTCATCTATTCCGGGACCGTCGCGGCGGCCATGGAAGGGGCGCTGCTGGGGGTTCCGTCCATAGCCTTCAGCCAGGTCTATACCAATAACCGGAAAGTTCACTGGGCTACGGCGGAACACTGGATTGGCCCGGTGCTCGATTATCTGAGCGGGGCTGACTGGCCGAAAAATACCCTGATGAACGTCAACTTCCCGCCGGTGAATGCCGGTGACGTAACTTCTATCGAGGCCGTCCGTCAGGGCCGGCGCAAAATCGGTGGAGCCCTGACCCCGGGTGTCGATCCGCGAGGCGAAGCCTATTACTGGATCGGCCCGCAACGCGAAGAAGACCGGGCCCGAAAAGGCACGGACCTGGAAGCCGTGCTGCGCGGGGCCATTTCGGTAACGCCGCTGACCCTTGATCTGACCCATGCGGCGGGTCTGAAAAAATTACAGGCGATGCAAAAATGAGTCTGGATGAGCGGGCTGGGCCGCTGATTCTCGAACTCCGTCAGTGCGGAATTACTGATAAGCGTGTGCTCGACGCCATCGAACGCGTGCCGCGCGACATGTTCCTGGCCGATCATTTTAAATCCCGCGCCTATGAAAATGTCGCCCTGCCCATCGGTCACCACCAGACTGTCAGCCAGCCGCTGGTTGTCGCCATGATGACCGAAGCCCTTGAATTGACGGACCGCAGCAAGGTCCTTGAAATCGGCACCGGGTCCGGGTACCAGACGGCAGTTCTGTCGCCGCTCTGTCGGCGGGTCTATACGATTGAGCGCCACAAGGAACTGCTGCGTGTCGCTGAACAGCGCTTCGAAGCGTTAAATATCCGCAACGTCACGGCCATGGCCGGTGACGGCTCCGCCGGGTGGCCCGAACAGGCCCCGTTCGAGCGCATCATCGTCACCGCCGCCGCCCTGGATGTGCCGCCCTTGCTGTTTGATCAACTGGCAGTCGGTGGCATCATGATCCTCCCCATCGGCGTCGATGAACACGACCAGCGCCTGACCAAAATCGTCAAAACCGAAGACGGTGCCGAAACCACGGACCTCGGCGGTGTACGCTTCGTGCCGCTGGTTGCGGGAATTGCATAACTTCAACTGCGAAGCCATTTCCCCGTAGACCGGCAAACCAAAATCAGCCAAGCTCTGGCATGGACACTTTGGGGAGGGGCTGAGTATGCGGTTTGTCGATGCTGGTGAGGTGCATTCGAATCTAACGTATCCGGCGTTGATGGACGCTTTTGAGCGGGCTCATCGCCAGGAGCCACCTCGGATTGGGCGCTCGTGTCTGGAACCGCCCACTGGAACACGTCCGGCGGGGGAGGGGTTTCTGGTCCACACCACGTGGGCGCCGGACCGGGCGTTTGGGGTGAAAATGGCCACCATCCTGCCAGATAATTACCAGCGCGATGAGGATCTGCCGACCATTCAGGCGGTCTATCAGCTGTTTGATGGTGAAACCGGTTCGCCGACACTGACCATTGATGGCACGGCGCTGACGCTGTGGAAGACGGCAGCGGATTCGGCGCTGGGGTCGCGGTTGCTGGCGCGTGAAGATTCCCGCACACTCCTGATGATCGGGGCCGGGTCGCTGGCGCCGCATCTGATTTCCGCTCATCTAGCGGCGCGTCCAAGCCTTGATCGTGTGATGATCTGGAACCGAACCGCCTCACGATGTGACGGAGTTGTCAGCCAACTCGATCAGGACATCGAGATCGTCGATGACCTGAACGCGGCAGTGTCCGAGGCCGATGTGGTCTCTGTTGCCACAATGGCGTCTGCCCCCCTGGTCATGGGGCGATATCTGAAGCCGGGCGCACATGTCGATCTTGTCGGCGGCTACACACCGACCATGCGCGAAGCTGATGACGAGACCATGCGTCGGGCCAGAATTTATGTGAATTATCGCGGGGCCACGGTCGGTGAAGTGGGAGACCTGACCCAGCCTATGGAGGCGGGTGTGATCGCCGAGGCTGATATTCTGGGTGATTTGTTCGATCTTTGCCAAGAACGCGTCGCCGGACGACAAAATGTTGATAACATCACCGTATACAAGAATGGAGGAGGCGGACATCTTGATCTGTTCACCGCCGAGCATCTGGCTAGCTGTTTGAATGGATTGTAACCCGTCATGTCCCGGAAATTTCCCCGTCTGTTCGAGTCGCTGACGCTGGGTCACAAGACGCTTAAGAACCGCATCGTCTTCGGGGCGCATACGGCCAACATGTCGGAAGACGGCCTGCCCGGTGCGCGGCATTTGGGGTACTATGAAGAACGCGCGCGCGGCGGCGCGGCGATGATCGTCGTTGAACCCATTCCGGTGCATAAGAGTGCGGTGCTGACGCGGGGCAATTTCCGCCCCGGTGATGATGCCGTTATCCCCGGTTTCCGGCGCATAACCGACGCCTGCCACGCCTATGGCACGGTCATGATCAATCAGCTCTACCATGTCGGTCAGCACGGTGATTTCGATAACTCCTACCATGCCAACTGGTCGCCGTCGGGTTTGCCATCGTACCACGATTCCGACGGTAGCCACGCCATGTCTGAAGCCGAGATTTTTGAGTTGATTGAGGCCTATGCCGCCGCTGCCGCACGTGCCCAGGACGCGGGTTTCGACGGGATTGAACTGTTTGCCGCCTATCATGCGCTGATTGATCAGTTCTGGACACCGTGGTCAAACCGCAGGCAGGATCAATGGGGCGGTTCGTTCGAAAACCGCATGCGATTTTCAACGGAAATTATCAAGGCGATTCGAAAGCAGGTCGGCGATGACTTTATCATTGGCCTCGCCATCAACATGCACCCTGAAATCGACGTTTCGCTATCGGTCAAAGAGATGCAGGAGATTGTCGCCTATCACGATGAAAACCGGCTGATTGATTACGTTACCTGCGGCACCGGGAGTTATTTTGATTTCTATCCGCTGATGCCGACGGTTCTGTATGGCGACAAGCTGGGCGCACCCTATGCAGAAGCCCTGAAACAGGTGGTCAAACACGCCCGCGTGCAGTGCGAAAGCCATGTGCGTACACCGGAAAACGCCAATTCGGTGATCGCGTCCGGTCAGGCCGATATGGTGTCTATCGTCAGGGGCCAAATCGCCGACCCGCAGCTGGCGGGCAAGGCCGAGGCGGATCGCGACGAAGACATCCGCCCCTGTCTGTCGTGCAACCAGATGTGCTGGGGACGACGATCACGGGATTACTGGATATCCTGTCTGGTCAACCCGTCCGCCGGGCGCGAGTTCGAATGGGGCGGAGACCGGTTCGTGCGGTCGGAACACCCAAAATCCGTGCTGGTCGTGGGCGGCGGCCCGGCGGGGCTGGAAGCGGCGCGGGTCGCGGCTGAATGCGGTCATAAGGTCACGCTGGCCGAAGCAGGCCCGGAAATTGGCGGACGCTTCCGTCTGGCCGGACTGCAGCCGCGCCGCGCCCAAATACTTGATCTGATTGATTGGTATGAACATAACCTCACCAGCCTTGGTGTTGATCTGCGCCTCAACACCTTTCTGGAGGCCGGTGAGGTTGCCGGGTTTGGTGCCGATGAGATCATTCTGGCGACTGGATCGCTGCCGACGGAGACCGGTTTCCAGCGCGCCCTTCCTCATGTTGAGCAAATGCCCGGAGCCGACAAAGCCAATGTCTGGTCGGTTGAGGACGTCATGGGTAAAGCCGCCCGCCCCGGCAACAGGGTGCTTGTCCTTGATGATATCGGCCACTGGCACGGTGCTGGTACCGCCTGGCAACTGGCGGAGGCCGGGCATCAAGTGAGCATCGTCACGCGCCTGCCCATGGTCGGGTTCGAATTGGCCCGGACAGCAACCGACTGGCCCCTGCGCCAGCGTCTGAAGCAGCTTGGTGTTGAATTTATCGTGGAGTCCGCCATTTCGGAATGGCATGGTGACGCGGCGAGCATCGTCGATTTTCTGGACGGTTCAACATCGCGAATCGAAGCCGATGCACTGGTTTTGGCGACGACCAACGAGTCGCAGACCTGGCTGGCCAATGATCTGTCGGAAAACCACGGTGATCTGAGTATCCATATGATCGGCGATGCTGTGGCGCCGCGTCTGGCGGTCATGGCGATCTATGAAGGCCGGGAACTGGCGATGAAACTTTAACCCGCAAGGCAAAAGGGACGGACAGACATGGGGATAAATGCTGCAGACGCTGTATATCGGCGCGGTGTACCACGACAACACGGCGCAATGGAATTTTCCGAAGCCCCGGCTGATCTTGATGAGGTTCGACTGTATCGGATCGGTCGAGTCAGAGACGAGTTGAAAAAACGCGATCTGGGTGCGGTCCTGTTGTTCGATCAGGTCAATACCCGATACGCTACCGACGCCACCAACATGCAGGTCTGGTGTTCCCATTATGAAACCCGCTGCGCCTTTATCGCCGCCGACGGTCCGTGTGTATTGCTGGATTATTCCAATCACCCCCATCTGGCCGAAGATCTGCCGGGTGTAGATGACTACCGGGTTATGCGGACATTTTATTATTTTTCCGCCGGGTCTGAATCCCAAGTTCGGGCTAAGGAATTTGGTGGGGAAATCGCCGAGCTTGTTAAACAGCATTGTGGGGGTAACAGGCGTCTGGCAGTAGACCGCCTGTCCCACATGGGAACGGATGCCATCCGCGGTCATGGTATCGAACTGTTTGATGGACTGGAGGTGATGGAGCACGCGCGCGAAATCAAATCCGCCGGGGAGCTGGTTTTGATGAAGCAGTCCATGGACGCCTGTGAGGCGGGGATGGCGGCGATGTTTAAAATTCTGGAACCCGGTATTACGGAAAATGCGCTTTGGGCCAAACTCCATGAGGTTAATATCGCGAAAGGAGGTGAATGGATCGAAACCAGACTTTTATCGTCCGGCCCACGCACCAATCCGTGGTTCCGCGAATGCTCCATGCGCCCGATTGAGCGCGGCGATATGGTCAGTTTTGATACCGACCTGATTGGACCTTATGGCTATTGTTCGGATATCTCGCGTTCCTGGTTATGCGGAGATGGCAAACCTGATGACGAACAGCGACGCCTGTATGCAGCCGCGGTTGAGCAGATCAAATATAATTTGGGGCTTCTCAAGGATGGTGTCAGTTTCCGTGAATTGTCGGAAAAGGCATGGCCAATACCCGAAGAGTTTCTGTCCAATCGCTATTCTTGTGTGCTACATGGGGTTGGACTTGCCGACGAATACCCCGCAATAAAACACGATGTCGACTATGCCCGCAGCGGGTACGACGGCATTTTCCGCGAAGGGATGACGGTCTGCGTCGAATCGTTTATCGGTGTCGAGGGTGGAAAGGAGGGGGTAAAACTGGAAGAACAGGTGCTCATTACCAAGGACGGGATCGAGATGCTGTCGAGCTATCCCCTTGAAGAAAGCTGGCTTTAACGGATATCGCGATAAACCGGCAGATCGCCTGTTGTCGAAAACGTCAACCTTGGCGATAATCCTGATATGAAAATGTCGGGCCTATTTTTGCGACAACTGGTCGTGTTGTTTCCTGTTGGACTTTCGGCGTGCGGATATGCCGAATGGCCACCCCGTGAAGAGACACCGCGTAACATCAATCGTCCGCAAAATGAAAATCAGGCATTTGTTGCTGCAACGGCTGTAATTGTCGGCAAGGGCGATACGGTTTATGCGCTGTCGCGTCGCCACAAGGTTCCTGTGCGAACCATTATCGAGCGCAATGGCTTGCAGGCGCCATTTTCGTTGCGGATCGGTCAGCGTATTATTCTACCGCGCGGCAAGGCCTATAAGGTCCAAAAAGGAGACACCCTTAGTCAGATCGCGCTCGATCACGATGTTGACGCCTATGAGGTCGCCCGTCTGAATGGCCTGCGCTCACCTTATATCATTCGCACGGGTGAAATTTTGACCCTGCCGGTTGGGGAAACAGCCTCGACACGAACTGTTGCTTACAGCCCCAATGCCGGAACCGCCGCGCAGACATCAACTGAGGCCCGCAGACCTGGGAAAAAGGCGCCAAGTCCCCCCCCGGCCTGGTCATCGCCGCCCAAACTCAATTCTAAACAGGCCAAAGCAGCTCATAAATCAGCAGCTCGGGTTGAGCCTGCGCGGGTGCCAGCACCGCCGCCAAAATCAGGAAACGGGTTTATCTGGCCGCTAAAAGGAAAAATCATTTCCGATTTTGGCGCCAAACCAAAAGGCCTGCGCAATGACGGAGTAAACATTCGGGCGCGGCGCGGGACGCCGGTGCTGGCGGCAGAAAACGGCGTTGTCGCCTACGCTGGGAACGAACTTCGCGGGTTCGGTAACCTGCTTCTTATAAAGCATGAAGGCGGCTGGGTGACGGCCTATGCACATAATCACAAGTTGCTGGTCAAACGTGGTCAAAAACTGAAGCGTGGTCAAAAAATCGCCACCGTCGGGTCAACCGGCAACGTCACTACACCACAGCTACATTTTGAAATCCGCAAAGGAAAAACGGCGCGTAATCCACGCAAATACCTGCGAAACCGGGCCTGAAGTTTTGTCAGCTGCCGGTACAGTTGAGCAGCGCCTGAGTGACCGATGCACCTGTTGTAACGGCCGCAGATGACAGGTTAAAACTTCCCTGACTGGAAAGAAACTGGGCGAGCGCCGCCGCCGGTACCGTCTGTGCAAGTTGCTTGAGCGTGCACGAGCAGGTGCTTTCCGTGGCGCTTTTTGCACCTGTGCACCAGTCCATGAACTGCTGTTGCTCCTGTGGGGAATAGGCTTCAAGCGCCGCGGCTGGTCGAGGTTGGCTGATGAATAATAATGCCAAAACCCCCATGACAGCAGATATAAGACTGATCTTCATTGAAATGACTCCTGAACCCGATGATCTGATCGCCAAAGTATCAACATCACAAACCACATGGTCAACCATTTGCCATGTTTTGTTTCCGCCAGGACTATTAAATGTTTAATTCGCCGGATTGACCATATCCAGACCGGCTTTCAGCATGATGCTCAGGATTGCCGGTGATGCGCCTTTTCTGACGAAGTGTCGGGCACCATGTTTAATGCACGAATCTGCTATATCCGTGTCCGTGACCGCCGTCAGCATTACGACAATCGCATCAGGGTCAATTTCTATAATATCTTTCAATGTCTCGACACCGCTTTTCCCCGGCATTTTGATGTCCAGAAAGGTGGCGTCGGGTTTGTGTTCCTTAAAAGCCTGAATACCTTCTTCGCCGCTTTCCGCTTCAGCAATCACCCGTGCCCCCAGTGTTGACAGCATTGGCTTTAAGGCGTCCCTCATCATCTTGTTGTCGTCAATGATCAGAACCCGGCACAGACCATCAGTTTCCATCGATAATACTCCGAAGAATAAAATTTTGCGGCTTGAACCGGCGGTAATTTAACTGGCCCTAACATAAGGGAGTTCTATTACCATAACATGAACGAATCGTTTGATTGTGGCTATTGATGAGGGGGCACTGCGCCGCTGTGTTATACATGGCGGCAGGAGGAAGCTAGGGGATGAAAAATCGACTAAGGCTGAGGCCCTTATCAACAGTCGTATTTCTCGGGATCGCCCTGCTGATTGTCGTGACCTGTGTGGTCATGGCGGTTCTCGGCTGGTTTGGTATGTTCCTGATCGGCATTACCGGGCTGCTGATTTCCTCACGACTTGAACTGCATAACGGGATCGCCGTACCGGATTTTGATTACGGCTCCACCTCGGTTGGCATTATTGCACGACAGAACGCTGAGCGGGACCGCGCCGACTGGCACGATCAAATCGAAGAGAAAAAACGCAAAGCCCGGCAGGACTTTATGATCTACATCCAAAACACCGTCTGGTTGGGGATGATCGCACTGGGACTGGTGATGTTTTCAGTACATCAAGTCTAACGTTGCGGTGGCACCAACAGGGTATTCTGGGGCGGGCGGCTGGTATCCGGTTCCGGGTGATCCAGGGTGTAATGCAAACCTCGGCTTTCGGTGCGCATCATCGCCGAACGAATAATCAGGTCGGCGACCACGGTAAGGTTGCGTAACTCCAATAAATCGCCAGTAACACGGTAATTGCCATAATATTCTGAAATTTCTGAGCGCAACAAATCGACCCGGTGTTTGGCCCGTTCCAGGCGTTTGGTGGTCCTGACAATGCCGACGTAATCCCACATGAAACGGCGAAGTTCATCCCAATTATGCGAGACGATTACGTCTTCATCAGAATCCCGGACCCGGCTTTCATCCCACTGACGTATTGTTGCGGGCATGGGCGTATCAGTGAGCTTGGTTGTGATATCTTTGGCTGCTGCGCGTGAAATTACCAAGCATTCGAGCAGCGAATTCGACGCCATGCGGTTGGCCCCATGAAGGCCCGTGTGCGCCACTTCGCCAGCCGCATACAGGCCGTCGATATCCGTCCGCCCGGCAAGGTCCGTGACCACACCGCCGCAGGTGTAATGGGCGGCCGGGACCACCGGGATCGGGTCGCTGGTAATGTCGATACCGAATTCAAGGCATTTTTCCTGCACGGTTGGAAAGTGTTCGTGAATAAAGTCCGGTGATCTGTGGGAAATATCCAGAAACAGATTTTCTATGCCGAGACGTTTCATTTCATGATCAATAGCCCGCGCAACCACATCGCGAGGCGCCAACTCGGCCTGTTGGTGGAAGCGGTCCATGAATCTGGAACCATCCGGCAACAGAAGTTTTCCGCCTTCCCCTCGCACGGCTTCGGTGATGAGAAAGGATTTGGCTTCCGGATGATACAGGCAGGTGGGGTGAAATTGGGTAAATTCCATGTTGGCGACCCGGGCGCCGGCGCGCCAGGCGATGGCGATACCGTCGCCGGTCGCACCATCCGGGTTGGACGTATAGAGATAGACCTTGCAGGCCCCGCCACTGGCCAGGACGGTCGCTTTAGCACTGTAGGCCTGGACATGTTCGTTGACGATATCAAGTGCGTAGGCGCCAATACAGCGCCCCCGTCGACCCTCGGCATGGGTTTCACGGATCAGGTCAACCGCCATATGATGTTCAAGTACGGTGACATTGCTGAGTTCACAGACCCGCTCGATCAAGGTGGTTTCAATCTCCCGACCGGTGGCGTCGGCGGCGTGAACGACCCGGCGGTGCGAATGCCCGCCTTCGCGGGTCAGATGAGGTGCGGTTTCTCCATTGGCCTGTTCTTCCTGCGAGAAATCCACACCCAGATCAATAAGGCGTTCGATCGCCGCCCGTCCGTGTTCGACAATATAACGAACCGCATCTTCATCGCATATACCGCCGCCGGCCTTCAGAGTGTCGGCAACATGGGATTCGGTGGTGTCCGTTTCATCGAGAACGGCGGCGACCCCGCCTTGGGCAAAGTAGGTATTGCTATCGGCCGTCGCCCCCTTGGTCAGCAGGCCAACGCGAACATGGCGAGGCAATTCGAGCGCAAGGCCCAGTCCGGCAGCGCCGCTGCCGATAATGAGAACGTCGAATTCGTGGTTGCTGGTCATTCCTGATCCAGTCGTTTACCGAGACGCCCGGCGAGGTCTTGAATATATTGCCAGGCGACACGGCCAGAGCGCGACCCCCGCGTAACCGTCCATTCGATGGCTTCGGCACGGACATCAATGTTGGGGTCCGATAGGCCGAAACGTTCCACGTAGCCATCGACTATGGCGAAATAGGTGTCCTGATCACAGTTGTGAAAACCCAGCCATAAGCCGAACCGGTCTGACAGCGAGACTTTTTCCTCGACCGCTTCAGAGGTATGAATGGCGGTTGAGCGCTCATTCTCGATCATATCGCGGGCCATCAGATGGCGGCGGTTGGACGTGGCATAAAACAACACGTTTTCCGGACGGCCCTCAATGCCGCCTTCTAGAACGCCTTTCAGGGATTTATAGGTGTCGTCCTGGCTGTCGAACGACAGATCATCGCAAAACAGCAGGAACCGTCGCCCGGCGGAACGCAAAATGGAGAGCAGTTTAGGCAGGGAAGGAATGTCTTCACGATGAATCTCCACCAGCACAAGAGCCTCAGGAGCCTTGTTATTGATTTCCGCATGAACGGCTTTGACCAGAGAGCTCTTCCCCGTCCCTCGCGCGCCCCACAACAGGGCGTTGTTCGCCGGAAAACCATCAGCAAAGCGTTTGGTATTATCAAACAATAAATCCGTCTGGCGGTTAATTCCCTTCAGCAGTTGAAGTTCAACCCGATTGATTTTGTGGATTGGCTCCAGCCATCCGCCTTCGGCGTGCCAGACAAAGGCGTCCCCTACATCCAGCTCCAGCGTCTGGGGTGGGCGTGGCGCCAATCGCTCAAGCGCTTCGGCGATCCGCTTCAGTGTCGGCAGGTATTGATCTGATTTTTCCACTGATTTTTCCATGGACCGGAGAGTAGGGGGGGCGGGGGCTCAGGTCAATTCCATGGCGTACAGAATAAGATATTTATCGGCCAACCAGGAAAGCGATTCCTATCGTGAAATTTAATAAATCCAGCTAAACCATACCGGTCATGGCGTTTGACAGTTAGTGGGCGCAAAGGACAAGGTATCCCAATAGAAAATTTAAATCCGCCTTGGCGACACCGTGTCGGAGATGATGATGAGAGACTATACGCGACTTGAGGCTTTTCTGAATGAAAGGATCGCTGAAATTTATCCGGAACCGCTGGGAAATGTGACTGAAGATATTATTACGAAAATGGTGCCTAATCTGATTTCTCATTATCAGATTCAACCAGGCGCCAAGGTGCTTGATGTTGGATGCGGGAATGGGCTTGCCTTAAAAGCTTTTCGTGACGGTGGGTGCCAACCGGTCGGTATCGGGTTCGGCGAAGAAGCCGAAATGTGCCGTTCCGAGGGGTTTGAAGTTTTGGAAGCGGATATGTCATTCCTGGATTTTCCGGATGATACATTTGACGTCGTCTGGTGCCGTCACGTGCTCGAACACAGCATCTTCCCGTATTTCACCTTAAGCGAGATGTTTCGCATTCTGAAGACCGGTGGTGTTTTTTATATGGAGGTGCCAACACCCGGAACCTGCTGTAAGCATGAGACAAACCCCAATCACTACAGCGTTCTAACCAAGGAGATGTGGTTGAGCCTACTGATGCGGGTCGGGTTTGCTGCAGTTCGTCCAAACAATATTTCGTTCGCGGTTTCGATTGGCCCGGACGTATATCATGCGTTTGATGGCCGCAAACCCTGAACCCGCCTTTTCGCGTCACAGAGGCCCCCGACACCATCAACACAATAAAAACCGGGCGATGCGTCGGCATCGCCCGGTTTCATTAATATTGAAGTTCCTGTTCAGTGAACCTTGACGGTTTTGAACTCACCATCCTTGACTTCAACCTCTTTGTAAGTGCCAAGCACTTCACCAAGTTTGTTGAACTCAACATTGGTTGCGCCGACATAATCAATGTCGCCGCCGTCTTTCAGAATTTTCAAACCTTTGGCGATTTCGCCGGGCATGATTTTTTCGCCGGGGGCATTGCCGACCATCATCAATTTGGACTGGATGGCGGCGCGGTCAGATGACCCCGCGGCCTGCATTGCCAATGCGATCAAAGCGCCGGCATCATAGCTTGAAGCGGTGTAGGGGCCATCCTTCTTGATGCCGCCTTTTTCCGCCATGGATTCGAACAGGGTCGCCCCCTCGGATTGAGACCCGGGCAGGGTGCCGAAGGTGCCGTTCAGGTCCTTGCCAATCGCCTTGGGCAGGGCTTCACCGATCATGCCGTCAGCCAGAATGAAATGTTCAAATGCTCCGGAATCAATTGACGCCTGAATAATGCCTTTGCCACCTTGGTCAAGGTAACCAAAGACCGCCAGGTATTTTGATCCGGACGCGGACAACGCACCCACTTCGGCGGAATAATCGGCTTTGCCATCTTCATGGGCGGCGGAGATGGACACTTTGCCGCCAATGGCCTTGAAGGCGTTGCCGAAAGATTCAGAAAGGCCCTTGCCATAGTCGTTGTTGGTAAACGTGACAGCCACGTCCTTGATGCCGCGACTTTTCAAGATGGAGGCCAGGACTTCGCCCTGACGCGCATCCGAGGGCGAAGTGCGGAAGAAATAACCCTTGTCCTTGAGCGCGGACAGCCCCGGAGAGGTTGCCGACGGTGAAATCATGGGAACACCGTTTGGAACCGCAACGTTACTGGCGACGGCACCGGTTACACCGGAACAGTCAGCCCCCATGATGGCGGCTACTTTGTCGGACGTGACCAGTTTCTCAGCCGCGGTTGTTGCTGCGGCGGAGTCCGTACAGGTCGAATCGGCGCGCACCGGAACGATCTTTTTGCCGCCCAGCAGCAGACCCGAATCCGACGCTTCCTTGAAAGCCAATTCCGCCGATGCCGCCATGTCCGGCGTCAGGGATTCAATCGGGCCGGTGAAACCCAGAATGACACCGATTTTTATATCTTCGGCCAAGGCGGGTCCCGCTGTCAGGGCCAGAACTGTTGACGCTAAGAGTAGTTTTTTCATTTGATCCTCCGTTGTAGATTTTTCTGTATTTTATAACTTATTTTTACTTCGAACTTCGATGTAATGTTTCGGGTAAGATTCCCCCTGGATTAAACCGCATAACCAGCAAGAGTACCAACCCCATTGTGAACAGGCGCATGTGCTGCGCCGAGTTCATCAGATGCAGACGAATTGGATTCGAACCATCCATCCAGCTTGTGGCGAAGTCGATTAGCCAAACACCAACCGGTTCCGCTTCAACCCAGAAGAACCATATCAGAAATCCACCCAGGACTGCGCCCAAATTATTGCCGGACCCGCCAACGATAACCATCACCCAGATCAGGAAGGTGAACCGTAGCGGATTATATGAGCCCGGCGTCAGTTGACCATCCAGGGTGGTCAGCATGGCCCCGGCGATGCCGACGACGGCTGATCCGATAACGAAAACCTGAAGATGGCGGCGGGTTATATCCTTGCCCATGGCGTTGGCGGCCGTTTCGTTATCGCGAATGGCCCGCATCATTCGGCCCCATGGGGAATTCAGTGCCCGCATGCTCAATGTGAGGGCGATCAAAAGGACAATCGTAAACAGGCCAGAATAACACAACTTAACAAAAATACTTGAGTGTTCGATAACCAGTTGAGTCAACAGGCTGGCGCGTTCGTTTGTGGACACGGCCGCCAGCGCGCCTTCGTTCAGCCACTCAACCCAATCGATGAACGATGCTGAATTTTGCAAATCCACTTCGTAGGGGACCGGTCTGGGAAGGCCTGACACGTTCTTAACGCCACGGGTCAGCCAGTCTTCATTTTTGACAACGGCGATGATGATTTCGGCAATCCCCAGGGTTGCGATTGCCAGATAATCGGAGCGCAGGCCAAGTGCGATCTTGCCAACAACCCAGGCCGCACCTGCTGCAAATATCCCACCAACACCCCAGGAAAACAAAATTGGCAGACCAAGCCCGCCGAGATACCCGGCATTCGCCGGGTTAATGGATTCGATGGCGGAAACGGCGGGATCATAAAAAGGACGGATGAGCGCAAAGCCAATAATTATTGCAGCCGCGATTCCAAAATTTCTGATCGGCCCCTTGGTTGTCTTTCGATAGGTCACAACCACGACCCCGATTGTCAGCAGGGTCATCAGGGCCGCGATCATGAGGTCGCTGCCACCCGCCGCCCAGGACTCCGTGATCGGGGCTTTGGATACCAGAACGGCGGCAACGCCCCCCAGTGCCGCAAACCCCATGGTTCCGACATTGAACAGCCCGGCATAGCCCCACTGAATATTGACACCCAGCGCCATCACCGAAGAGATCAGGCAGAGATTGAAAATCGACAGGGCGACAGACCATGATTGGCCAAATCCAACGGCCAGAAAAAGCATCGCCATCACGGCGAAAGACAGGAAGGTTCGGACAGGCATGCTCATACCACCTTCCCCCGGATGATACCGGTTGGCCGGATCAGCAGGACGACCACCAGAATGATGAAGGAGACGGCGAACTTGTAATCCGTTGACAACAACTGCACCAGTCCTTCTGGAGCCCAGTCGTCAGGCACCAGATATTTCAGGAATTTTTTATAGGCGTAGGTTACAGAGACTTCGGAGAAGGCAATTACATATCCACCGATAATTGCCCCCACGGGCTGGCCGATGCCGCCGACGATGGCGGCGGCGAAGAACGGCAGCAGGAGCTGGAAATAAGTGAACGGCTTGAAACTTTTATCGAGCCCGTACAGGGTCCCGGCAATGGTCGTCAAGGCTGCGGTAATGATCCATGTCACCAGCACAACCCGTTCGGGGTCAATACCCGAAAGCAGCGCCAGATCTTCGTTGTCCGAGTAGGCCCGCATGGCTTTGCCAGTGCGTGTCCGGTTCAGAAACCAGAACAGAGCGGCAACCAGAATGACGGCTATTCCCACTGTCAGTCCTTGGGAGACCTTGATTGCCAGACCTTCGTTCAGGCCGGTCATGTTTTTGAAAGCCTTGGCTTTGATGATGAAGCGCTCTCCGTCGGCGAAGTGCTGATCATTCGGGCCAATAATAAACCGCACAATGCCGTTCATGACAAACATCACGCCGATTGAAGCGATCACGAAAATCGCCGGTGAACTGCGCTTGTTTCGATAGAATTTGTAAACTGCCCGATCTACAAACAGGGTCGCGGCGATGGTGATAAGGATGGCCAGCGGCAGAGCCAGCAACGCCGTTGGCAAGGGACCCAGACCGATTCCCATTGATTGAAACCACCAGGTAACCAGAACGGTCGACATGGTGCCGAACGCCATCATGTCGCCGTGGGCAAAATTGGCAAACCGCAGGATTGAGTAAACCAGTGTAATGCCGAGTGCGCCGAGCGCCAGTTGCGACCCGTAGGCTAGGCCGGGAACGATAACAAAATTGGCCAGCAGGACCAGTGCGTTGAGAATATCAGAAGCCATGACTCTATCCGCCGAGGAACGATTGTCTGACTTCGGGATTGGCCAGCAAGGCCTTTCCGGTGTCAGTAAATCTGTTTTCACCGGTCACAAGAACATATCCCTTGTCAGCAATGTTCAGGGCCTGACGGGCATTCTGTTCGACCATCAAAATGGCGATTCCGGTTTTCTTGATTTCGATTATGCGGTCAAACAATTCGTCCATAACGATGGGTGACACACCCGCTGTCGGTTCATCCAGCATCAGGACTTGCGGATCGGTCATGAGCGCGCGGCCCACGGCGACTTGCTGGCGTTGACCGCCCGACAGTTCACCGGCGGGCTGACTGCGTTTCTCTTTCAGCGCCGGAAACAGATCGTAAACATGTTCCATGGTTTCGGAGAAATCGTCTTCACGGATGTAAGCCCCCATTTCCAGGTTTTCCTGTACGGTCATCCCCGAAAAAACGTTGCTGGTCTGTGGAACGAAAGCCATGCCTTCCTTAACGCGATTCTGTGGAGACAGGCGGGTGATATCGCGATCACCCAGCATGACGCTGCCTTTCCTCAGGTTCAGCATGCCGAACATGGCTTTCATGGCGGTTGATTTGCCGGCCCCGTTGGGACCGACAACAACAGCGATTTCCCCTTTATCGACGGCAATTGTGCAGCCCAGCAATATATCGGCGCCGCCATAACCGCCATACATATCCACGCCGGTCAGATAACTCATGCGATCGCGATCCCAGGTTGATTTTTCAGGCCGGTCCCGAGGTAGGCCTCAATGACATCCTCGTTGGATTTGATTTCTTCCGCCGACCCCTGGGTCAACAACTTACCCTCCGCCATGACGATCACCGGATCACACAGACGCGAGATGAAATCCATATCATGTTCGATCATGCAAAATGTATAATCGCGTTCGGTGTTAAGGCGGACGATAGCGTCACCGATTTCTTTCAGGAGTGTGCGATTGACCCCGGCGCCGACCTCGTCAAGCAGAACGATCTTGGCGTCGACCATCATCGTGCGGCCGAGTTCCAGAAGTTTTTTCTGTCCCCCCGACAGCGTTCCGGCGGGGGCATCAGCCAAATGGGTCAGGTTCAGGAAATCAATGACCTCATCGGCTTTCTGGCGAAGCTGAGCTTCTTCGTCAGCGACTTTGGCGCGACGGAAAAAGGTATTCATCAGGGTTTCGCCCGATTGCCCAGGCGGAACCATCATCAGATTTTCGCGAACACTCAGGGAAAAGAATTCGTGTGCGATTTGGAATGTCCGGAGTAAACCCTTGGAAAACAGCTGATGGGGTTTTAATCCCGTAACATCTTCGCCATCCAGCGTCACGCGGCCGGCAGACGGAGAATAAAGCCCGGCGACAACACCGAACAATGTCGTTTTTCCAGCACCGTTTGGACCGATCAGGCCGGTAATCGTCCCTCTGGTAATCTTAAGGCTAACCCCATCAACCGCTTTTATTCCGCCAAAGTGCAGGGCGAGGTCTTCAACTACGATCATTTGGTGCCATCATTCATTCGGCATTCCCCAAACGCAATTTTGCATACGATGACCGAGGTTCTAGCCTGTCATATCGGAACAGGCAATCATGTGGGATAATTTCATTAAAAAAATCCAAGGCCCGCATATTGCTGTAAGGCGCTGGTGAGTTACATTATCAGTTACACTATCACGGAGCGTGCGAATCCGAACGCCGGACCTTACTGCAAAACCATGTGCTGTTGCGCTTTGCGATTGCAACTCTGGCTTTGGCGAGTATAGTCCCGGTGATTTTCTGACGGGGCCTTGAACTGGCCCGAAACTTGGGAGTTTTTGATGTTCGTTTCACCCGCATATGCGCAAGCCGCAGGAGGTGGCGCAGGAGGTGGTCTTGAAGCCATGCTGCCCCTGGTCCTGATTTTTGTTGTATTTTACTTCCTGCTGATCAGGCCTCAGCAAAAAAAGATGAAGCAACACAAGGATACGCTGTCTGCGATCCGACGTGGAGACAAGGTTGTTACGGGCGGGGGTATCATCGGAACGGTCACCAAAGTCGATGATGAGTTCCAGCTGACGGTTGAGATTGCCAAAGATGTCAAAGTAAAGGTCCGTCGCGAACTGGTCTCTACTGTTCTGTCGAAAACCGATCCCGTAAAGGGAGCTGCTGCAGCCAATGACGATGGCCCGAAACAGGGAGGATTTTTGAGCTCGCTGTTTGGCGGTGGTGGACAGAAGAAGGTTGATGCAACTCCGGAGCCCTCGGAAGAACCAAAATCCGCGGGGGGAGACGACAACACCAAAGGCACCGCGACGTCTAAGGCGTCCAGGAAGTCGGCAGATTCTGAAGATTCCAAGGGTTAAGAACTAAATCAGTCAGGTTCAGGGACGGCATAATGGTTGATTTCGCCAAATGGAAAATCGTGATGGTGTTGCTGGTCTGCATTGGCGGACTGGCTTTCGCTGCACCCAATTTCATCAGTGACAAAACGGCCCGGTCATTGCCGGACTGGCTGCCTCATCAACAGGTGAGCCTCGGCCTTGACCTTCAGGGCGGATCGCACCTGTTGCTGGAAGTGGAAGTTGGCGCGGTCATTCGCGAGCAGCTTGAGGCTTTGGTCGATGAGGTACGGGTCGAACTGCGCAAAGCGAAAATCAGGTACGGCGGTTTGGGTGTGGACGGGACAACAGGCGTCAAGGTCACAATTCGTGAACCCGCTAAAACGGAAGACGCGCGAAACTTGCTTCGCAAACTTGAACCATCAAGCACGACGTCAACAGAAGGAAGCACCATCCGGATCACGCTTTTGGATCGCGCCATTAGCGACCGCCGCAACGCCGCCATGAGCCAGTCTGTCGAAATCGTGCGCCGACGTATTGACCAGACCGGAACGCGCGAACCGACAATCCAGCGTCAGGGTGATGACCGAATTCTTGTTCAGCTTCCTGGCGTTAAAGATCCGGACCGGATAAAGCGTCTGCTTGGTAAAACGGCGAAAATGACCTTCCGGCTGACCGATGATCGAGGCGCCAACATGGACCCGTCACGCCCCGCCCCGGCCGGATCGCTTTGGCTGCCCGCGGCAGAGCAGAATTCCGGCAGCGGCAGCCCAAGAATGTACCTCATTAAAAAGCGGGTCATGGTATCGGGTGAAGATCTGGTTGATTCGCAGCCGGCCTTTGATTCGCAGACCGGTGAACCCGTCGTAAGTTTCCGTTTCAATACGCGCGGAGCCAAGAAATTCGGCGCGGCGACAGCCGCCAACGTCAATCGACCGTTTGCCATTGTTCTGGATGGCAAGGTGATTAGCGCACCGGTAATCCGTGAGCCCATATTGGGTGGGTCGGGACAAATTAGCGGTAATTTCACGGTTCAGGGAGCTAATGATCTATCGTTGCTATTGCGCGCCGGTGCGTTGCCCGCACCTCTGACAATACTTGAGGAACGTAGCGTCGGGCCTGGCCTTGGCGCGGATTCGGTTGCCTCCGGCAAGATAGCCAGCATAATCGGTATGGCTCTTGTCATCATCTTTATGGTCGTCGGTTACGGGCGGTTTGGGGCGATGGCGGATTTGGCCCTGGTCGTTAACATTTTTCTTATCCTGGCGGCACTATCTGTTTTGCAGGCGACATTGACCTTGCCGGGGATTGCCGGGATTGTTCTGACTATTGGTATGGCTGTCGATGCCAACGTTTTGATTTTCGAACGCATTCGCGAAGAAGTGAGGGCAGGAAATTCTCCTATTAAGGCAATTGACGTCGGATATAGCCGGGCGCTGACGACAATTATTGACGCCAATGTGACGACCCTGATTGCCGCAACCTTGCTTTATATTTTGGGTTCCGGCCCAATTCGTGGATTTGCCGTGACGCTGGCGATCGGAATTGTCACGTCGATGTTTACGTCCGTTATGCTGACCCGTTTGATCGTGGTAACCTGGCTTCGCCGGGCTCAACCCAAGGAGCTTCCCATATAGGGATGAATTGATATGCGTGGACTACATCTCATCCCGGCCGGTATTAATCTGGCCTTCATCTCGAAAAAGAAGGCGTTTTTTGTCTTTTCAACCCTGTTGGTTCTGGTTTCGACCGGCATGTTTCTGAGCAGAGGATTGAATTACGGGATTGATTTCAAGGGCGGTATCATGATTGAGATCCGCACGGACAAGGCCGCAGATATCGGAGAGATGCGCAAAACCTTGGGCTCCCTCGGTCTGGGGGAAGTCGCCTTGCAGGAATTTGGTCAGCCAACGGATGTTCTGATCCGTATTCAACGCCAGAAAGGTGGAGAAAAAGCCCAGCAGGAAGCCGTTGAAAAGGTCAAAACCGTTCTTGGTTCAGGTGTTGAATACAGGCGTACGGAGTTTGTTGGTCCGAAGGTATCAGAGGAACTGTTCTTGGACGGCGTGCTGGCGGTGGGGTTGGCGATTATGGCAATCCTGGTTTACATCTGGTTCAGATTTGAATGGCAGTTTGGATTGGGCGCTGTTATCGCCCTCAGCCACGATGTGATCTCGACGATAGGCATCTTCGCCCTCTTGGGGCTGGAGTTTAATCTTTCCACGGTGGCTGCGGTGCTGACCATTGCGGGATATTCCATCAACGATACGGTGGTTGTCTTTGACCGGGTTCGCGAGAATTTGCGTAAATACAAAAAGATGCCGCTGCCGGAATTGCTGAACAATTCCATCAATCAGACACTGTCGCGTACGGTCATTACGTCTCTGACAACCCTGCTTGCGCTGATGTCGCTTTATTTTCTTGGCGGCGCGGTCATCCGCGATTTCAGTTTTGCCATGATATGGGGCGTTATTGTTGGTACTTACTCGTCCATCTGTCTTGCCGTTCCGATGCTGCTCTACATGAAGATTAAAAGAAGCGGGGCTCTGGTCGGTGAGGTTGATCAGGCCGTTGTCGACGCTCCCTAAGGGTTTCCATTGACCATTGACATAACCCCCGCCATCCCCGGGCGTCAGCTGGTCCAACGTTATGGTGATGGGGGGTTTCGGGTAAATGGACAAGATTATCCGGGCTCGATCATTGTGCTTGCTGAAATGGTCTGCACCTGGAATGTATCTGCGCTTGATCTGATTACCCTCGAAAGCCTGTCACCCGTTATCACATCCTCTCCACCGGCTGATATTCTGCTGATCGGGTGTGGTGTCCGTTTTACGCCTCCGCCCCGGGAGTTGCGGGCCAGCCTGAAAGAAAAGGGCACCGCCCTTGAATGGATGGATACGGGAGCCGCCTGTCGCACATTCAATATCCTGTTGGCTGAAGGCCGTTCGGTGGCGGCTGCGTTGATGGCGATTAGCTAACCAATCTGAAAATCAGGTCGGAAGCTATTTGCGGGCGACCTGTTCGCCAGCGTATAGCCGTCGGCCAGCCCACCGGGGCCAGGTTTTATCGTCGGCTTTAGAGACCCGATATCAGTCGCCTTAAATCTGAATTATGGCATTTCACGCCGGGCGCTGCTGTGTGACAATACCTGCATACTTCAGTCCCGCTTTCGCCATCAGAAGGAAACCCATGGTTGCGACGGATGAGATTAGAACGCCGACCATAGACTTCATGGCGAAGGCCCATGAGCTGTTGCCGGACAGCGCCAGTTATGATTCGTGCCTGGCGTGCGGGTTGTGCTCGTCAGGGTGCCCGGCGTCGGGTTTCGACGGCATGGACCCGCGCCGTTTTATCCGTATGGCGATGTTGGGTATGAATGAAGAACTTTCGAATACGCCGTGGATATGGACCTGCACTCAGTGCAAACGATGCGCCTATGTCTGCCCCATGAACATTGATGTCTCCATTCTTGTCGGTTATGCCCGCAGCATATGGCCAAAGGAAAAGAAACCCCAGGGAATAGTTCGCTCCTGTGAGGCGCAGATGCGGTTTCCCAGCACCAGCGCCATGGGCGTCATGCCAGAGGACTTTATCGAGATTATTGAAGAGACCGCCGACGAACTGCGAGAACACGATGGGCGTTTTAAGGACATTGATATCCCAATGGATAAGAAGGGGGCCTACTTTTTCGTCAATCAGAATTCCCGCGAACCGGCTGTTGAACCCGAAGAACTTGGGCCTTTATGGAAAATATTCGATTATGTCGGGGCTGACTGGACATATGCATCGACCGGCTGGGCGGCTGAAAACTTTTGCATGTTTACCGGGGATGATGTGGCATGGAAAGAGATGGTCAGGCAGCGCGTTGACGCTGTCAATGATCTCGGTTGCAAGGTTTGGGTTAACACCGAATGCGGCCATTCTTTTTACACAATGTGGAAAGGTATCGAACGGTTCGACCTGAAGGCTGATTTTGAAACAGCCAGCCTGATCAGCTATTATGCCCAGTGGATCAGAGAGGGGAAGCTGCCGGTAAATGCTGACTGGAACACGACCGACATAAAATTTACCGTCCAGGACCCCTGCCAACTGGTCCGTAAATCCATCGGCGATCCAGTTGCCGACGACCTGCGCTACGTCGCTAAAAATCTGGTTGGCGCGGATAATTTTGTTGATATGCAGCCGTGCCGAAGCGCCAATTACTGCTGCGGAGGCGGTGGTGGATTTCTACAGGCGGGCATGACTGAACAGCGCCAAGCTTATGGAAAACGCAAGTTCGATCAGATTGCAACGACGGAGGCCAGTTATGTGTTGACGCCGTGCCACAACTGCTACACCCAGATCACTGATATTGGCGAACATTACGGAGGCCACTATCAGGTTGTCCATTTCTGGACGCTGATTTGCCTGTCGCTTGGGATTCTCGGGGAGGGCGAACGTAAGTATCTGGGGCCGGACTTGGCGGAAATTGGACTGTAGGACGGCCACGACATGAATGCCATTGATCCACCGGGAACCAAAGTTTACGAGACAGAAACCCTTATTATTGGTGGCGGAGTTACGGGCGCTGGTGTCATGCGCGATCTGGCGCTACGTGGTATCCATTGCCTGCTGATAGACAGCAAAGACCTGAACGCCGGTGCATCGGGTAGCAATCATGGACTTTTGCATAGCGGCGGCCGTTACGCCTCGACCGATTGGGAAACTGCCGCTGAATGCCGGGTGGAAGGAGAGATTCTCAAACGGACGGCAGCCGAATGCATTGACCCCTGCGGCGGCCTGTTCGTCGCTGTTGAAGGTGACGATCTCGACTTTGCCTCGGCCTTTCCCGACCATTGCGCCAGGGCCGGTATCGACTGTCAGGAACTGAGCCCGCGTGAAGCCCGCGAACTCGAACCGGAGCTTTCAGACAAGGTGGTCGCCGCCTACGCCTTGCCGGATGCCACCGTCGATCCATTTCATATCACACTTGGCAACGTCAACCATGCGCAACAACTGAACGGCAGTATTTATCTACCGCACACCGAGATCATCAGTTTTGAAATTATCGACGGCGTGATTAAAAATGCCTTGTGTCGCGACAATCGTACTGGCGGTACGGTGCGCATTTTCGCTAGGCAGTTTGTTAACGCGGCGGGGGCGTGGGCCATGAATGTGGCCCGTCTCGCGGGCTGTAGTGATGTCGCGGTGTTGTACGCCAAGGGGACGCTGATCGTCAGCAATTCTCGCATCTCCAGTGGTGTGGTCAACCGATTGCGCCCTCCCGGAGATGGCGACATATTAGTTCCCGGTGGTACGGTTTCCCTGCTGGGTACCACCTCGGACAAAGTCAGCAACCTTGATGATATACGTCCCACTGTTAACGAAATCGATCATATCCTGGCGGAAGCCTTGCCGATGCTGCCCTGCCTGCAGGGTACGCGCTTCATCCGCGCCTTTTCCGGTGTACGCCCGTTGCTGCAAGCGGCTGATGCCGGGATCGACGGTCGTAAGGCCAGCCGTGGGTTTCGACTCTATGATCATGAAAACCAGGGACTGGAAAACTTCGCGACGCTGGTTGGCGGGAAGCTCACTACCTATCGTCTGATGGCGGAAAAGACGGGAGATCTTGTCGCTCGGCGCCTGGGCAGTGATCAACCCTGCAAGACGGCAACCGAATCCCTGCCGTCAGGAGGTGCGGTTCGCTGGACTGAACCGGGGTTCGCACCGCGTTACTGGTATGAACGGGATGACCCCACGGATATGATTCTTTGTGAGTGTGAGATGGTTCCGCAGTCAGCGGTCGATGAAATCATCAACTCAGCGCCCGGTGCGGAGCAGCATATGGCGTTGCGCGCCATCGCATTGCGCAGCCGGGTCGGAAAAGGCGCGTGCCAGGGGGCGTTCTGTGCGGTCCGTGTCACCTCTCATCTTTATGATCGTGGCGTCTATGAAGGCGGCGAGGGGCGTGATCATATGCGCGATTTTCTCAGCGAGCGGTTTAAGGGGATTCGCCCGGTCCTGTGGGGCAAACAGATGCCACAAATGGAACTGGCGGAAGCCCTTCACTGCGGCCTGATGGGGCTTGATTTGACAGCGGGCGACGATGATGGGGCAGGTGGGTAAAATGAAGCAGCAGGCCCGTCACTACAAAACCCAACTGGTGGTGATCGGTACCGGTCTGGCGGGTTTCGCGGCAAGCATTTTTGCCCTTAAGCGCGAGATTTCCACGTCTCAGGTTGGTAATACGGGGGCGGTTGCCTATACTACTGGCTATCTCGACCTGCTGGGCAGCATCTCGGGGCGAGCGCTTGGCGACCCTTGGAAAGGACTCGACGCCTTGCGCCGTGACGAGCCCGATCACCCACTGTCTCGAATTGAAGACGCTGATATACGGACCGCGTTTCATCTGTTCACGGCCGCCCTCACGGAAATGGGGGTGGCTTATGAGGTTCCGGGTGAAGGTAACCTGATGGCGATGTTGCCCTCTGGTAGCGTCAAGCCGACGTTTTCCGTTCCTCGAACCATGCTATCCGGCGTTGAGGCGTTTGGGAGCGGGGCTCCGGTTCTAATCGTTGATTTTGTTGGTATGCAGGGGTTCAGTGCCCGTGAACTGATCGCCAACATCAAACCGGCATGGCCACACGTTTCGGCGGCTACCCTTGCGTTCCCGGATATGGACAGCGGCGCCGAGGCATATCCTGAAGTGATGGCCCGCGCACTGGAGGTTCCGGACACCAGAAAGCGGCTGGCTGAACGTATAAAAGAGGTTTTGGGCGACGCCAGCTGTGTTGGCCTGCCCGCCGTTCTGGGTATTCATTCACCCGATCTTGTACATGCGGAAATGGAGCACCTGGTTGGCGTGCCACTTTTTGAGATTCCAACCTTGCCGCCATCCGTCCCCGGAATCCGGTTGCGTGAAATGTTTGAACAGATGCTTCCGGCCAGGGGATTGACCCTGGTGGCGCAACAGAAAGCAAAGCGGGTTGATCTGGGCGCTGATGGCGTAACGGTTTGCCTGGAAGACAGTTTCGGGGAAGTCGTGATTGAGGCCCGGGCGGCAATACTGGCCTCGGGACGTTTCCTGTCGGGCGGCCTGAGCGCGGAACAGGACGGGGTTCGCGAGAGCCTGATGGATATTAGTGTTCACCAACCCGGCAGCAGGGCTGACTGGCACCGGCAGCATTATTTCGATCCCAGGGGGCACCCAATCAATCGTTCGGGTCTTGACGTCGATGATTGTTTTCGCCCGTTAAATGGCGAAGGAATACCGGTTGATGAGCGTTTGTTCGCCGCGGGCACTGTGCTGGCTCATCAGGACTGGGTTCGCCAGCGATGTGGCGCGGGAGTTGCGATCACCAGCGCCTATAAGGCGGTCGAGGGCGTGACAAAACTTCTGGCAATGTCGGATTGATCGAGGGTCGTTTGCATGGCGGTAGCGTGGAGGAGGTTGCTCAAACAAAAAACGGGACCCGAAGGCCCCGTTTTCCGTCAGTCCTGAATTCGGATCAGTACAGATTCTGTGCCGATATCATGGCGTAAAGCATGGGGAACGACAGCAATGTGTTGGTTCTGGAGAACAGCATCGCAGTACGGCCAGCCGCGGCTTTTGCGTCCGCATCAACTTCGACCATGCCCAGTGCTTTTTTCTGGTTTGGCCAGATAACGAACCAGACATTGAACCACATGATGATGCCCATCCACATGCCGATACCGATGGCGGTGTGTTTGGCGACGCCGTCTGAACCCAATGTCAACGCCTCAACCAGATAGCCGTTCATGGTCGCCAGAATCAATCCGGTGACAATGGTTCCCATGGCCCCCCAACGGAACCACCACAGGGCGGCGGGTGCGATGACTTTACCGATTGCCGGTTTTTGTTCATCTGGGATATTGGGCATGTTGGGAATCTGAACGAAATTGAAATACCAAAGCAGGCCAATCCACATGACGCCGCAAATCACATGAAGCCAGCGGAAGATAAATGTCCAATAGGCGTGACCTGCCGGGTTGCCTTCACCCGTGGCGCTCACCAGCAAGACGACCATCAGCACAGTCAATACCAGACCGGCGATTACTGTATTTCTAAGATTTGACAGAATAGCCGCCATAGCGGAATCCCTCCTTCAATTAACATTTAAACCTGAATTAAATTAGAATCTTTCTCAAGCGAATGCATGGTATATAGGAGGTTCGGTGATTTCTCCAAATGTTTTCACTTAACATTCGGGAAAATAAAGATTTTATTGAATCCAGATAAGATGGATACGCTCGGTAATCAGGTCAAATGATCAACGATTCGCCCGTCAGAGACGACGAAAAACACAAATATTGTTCGGATATGGTTCACCGTTACGACCGGGACCGTTATATATGCGGGCTTTTCGCACCTGAAGAGTTCCGCCATCATTTGACGGCTCTTTACGCCTTCAACATAGAAATCGCGGGTACCGGCGAGTCAGTAAGCGAGCCACTGATCGGACAGATGCGCCTGAAATGGTGGTTCGATGCGCTTGATGGTATTTACAATGGCGAACCTCCAGCTCATCAGGTTGCCGTTCCCTTTTCAAAAGCAATATCGCAAGGGTTTTTCCGTCGCGATCTGGTGGAAGATTTGATCGATGCGCGGATGGTGGACTTAAATGATACGCCGCTGCAAACGATGGATGAGCTGGTTGATTACGCGGACCGTACGTCCGGCACACTGTCCGAACTGGCGATGACCGGATTGGGCATCGATAATGCAGGGGCTAAACAAATGGCGCGCCAGACCGGTATTGCCCATGCTCTTACTGGTATGGTTCGCGCCTTGCCCTTCAATTTCCCCCGGCGGCGTGTGTTCCTGCCATCCGACGTCTGCGATCAGGCCGGGCTTGATGTGAGCGGGCTTCTTGATCGGGGCATGAAAGATGGAACGCCCCCGGCCATGATCAGGGCTATCGTTCGGGTTATGGATTGTGCGCGTACTCACCTAAGCGATGCGCGCAAGCTGAAAAAAGAGGTGCCGCGGCGTGGTGTTTCGGCGCTCCTGCCCGGCGTCCTAGCCGCGGGATACCTAAAGGACCTGAAGAAAACCGGTAGCAATCCCTTTGGGTTGCCCCTGCGCCCACCGGGGCCGGGCACGGGGAATATGCTGCGTCTGTTATGGGCGGCCGCGAAAGGCTCCATCTAGGCAACAACGTTACCGTGCGACCCAGCTGTCGGCGGTGTGACGCTGACGCATCACGGACGAGCGCGGGTTGCCGCAGCTTTGTAAGCATCACAATCGCTAATTTGTCACGGGTTGCTCATTTGGAAGGTTTTTCAGCAGATCGTTCGGGTCTTCTGTCGTTAACTGATCAAGAATATTGTCACTGGCGGGCTGTTCACTATCCTTCAGCAGTTCATCCAGGGCGGGCGTCTGGGTGTCATTGGTCATGGAATCGAGTATGGGATCAGCGGGAATCGCGTCAGATGCCGCTGGCTTGGCGGGGGCTCCAAACAGCTCGTCAGGGGCAACCTCGCTACCTGCGGGCGCGTCATCAATATTGGGTTTAGGGGTCAGTTCTGCTTCGGTTTCCGTTTTTTTAGCGACACGTTTCAACTGCATCAGTTCATGGGCGGAAACCTGCGGGAAAATCGGAGGAGAATTTACAAAGTACAGCATCACGGCCCCCCGTTTGGTATCGGGAAACCCGCCCCGTGTATCGTCAAATTTACGGATTTCCAGAATACTGATAGCGTTGGTTTCCGGGTCGCGATCCCGCCAGGAAACCGTCGGATTGTCCTGCCGGGGTTGCGCCAATGGGGCAATCGAACGTTTCCAAATCTCGGTCGGCTCTCCGAACCTTTTGCGGTAGTAGGCGGTTATTTTTTCGAAGTCCTCGGAATTGAAAAGAGAATGCAGGCGCGTTGCCGCCCCCTGATCAAACCGGGTAATTGCCATAGGTCCCGTATAGAGTATGGTCGTAACCTGGAATGTGGAAGTCAACTCATCCGGCCAGTCAACGGGCTCTATACAGAACTGAGTCGTCCCCCGGTTTTTTCTCACACATTGATTCCTGGAGTCCGTCCCTTCGTTTCCTGGCGGAAATGTGTTGTCCAGATTAACTGATTCACCCAGTGTCAGCACGACGCCGGAGAGCGACGTACGGGTCAGGGCATTGGGGCGGCGCTCAGGAACGGGGCTCGGTTCCGCTTTACTCAGTTCGGTGATCGGCCAGTAGGTGCGGGCCTCATCCAGATTTCTGGACGCCACCTTGACGTCTGACTTGAGTGCATCATGAGTCGTCGAAAGCTTTTCATCCTGTTCGAGAAGCAGCGATTCGCGCGGTAAACTGTCGTGGTCTTTGGGCTGGAACAGTTGGGTCAGGCGCGAAAAGAAAGCTTTCTTCCGGGCTTCTTTTTTACTGGGTGGTGACTTCAACGGGTCGCTGTAGGGGGCCCCCGCCATCATCCGGTGCTTATCCGACGCCACGTCGGCAGTCTTTGCAACTTCCGCCTCACCGGTGGGAATTTCCGTTTTACTCACCTTGATGACGGCCATGGGGCGACCTACGCCGATACTTAGTTTTGAAGTGGTGGTCCAGGGGGTTTGCTCCTGAGGAGTGGATTCTTCCAGTTCGCCCGGGGCGCCCTCACCGACATTTGCCTTGGCTTTCCACCCCTGTTCCAGCGCCTGACCTTCTTCATTAAACAGAACAGACAGGCGCTCGAGAAACTGTGGCGGAATGTTGCCGCGGACCTGCGCCGGAGCCGGTGGATTGACAGGCTTGGTCTCATCCGTTTTGTCAAAAGAGTCCAGATTGGCGATGTCTGACTGATCCATATCGACCGGAACACCATCACCGCTATCTGGCGCTTTCATATAATCCGGCACCTCCTTGAAGGGCGTTTTATTTTCCCGGGAAACGATGGGTGTGCGGTCTTTTCCCGTAAAAAACTCGATCATACGGTCAACCGTCGAGCCGCCCTGGTCGGCCTCTAAAGAAGCCGTAGTATCTGATTTTGCGTCGCCCGCCTTTTTGTCCGGCAGTCCATATGCATCTTCACGGGCGTTTTCCGTCCGGCGAATTTTTTCGATACGTTCGTTAAAACGGCCAGCAGAAGTTTTGCGCGGTTTTAGTTTTTTACCCTCAACCATCATTTTTTCAGCGGCAACGTCGCTGCGTGCGGTTGGCGTCTGTTGGGGGTCGCGAGGGACCATGTGGGCAAATCTCTTGCGGCCGGCATCAAGAATAGCATTGGTGTCGACGGTTACATCTCTGGATACCGCATCGCCGAGCCGTTTCAAACGGTTCCGCAATGCATCGGATACACGTGCCCGGCTTAGCCCCTGATCTTCTGCCGTGATGGGGTCGGGCGGGGGGCCGGTTTCGGGGCCGGGTTGGTCATCCAGATTGGGTTCGTTGCTTAATTGATTGAGCACGGAGTCGACGGCACCGGACTGTCCAGTCGCCGGAGTGTCGATGATCGGCAGCCCAAACTCATCCTCTTTTGGGGCATCCGCGGACAGCAGGCTCTTGATCCGGTCGAAGGTCCTGGCGGCGCTGGACTCATCGCCCGGATCGGTCCTTTCAGGAGGGCTGTCATTCACCAGTTCTTCCATAGACAGTGGCCCGCCGTTGCGTTCCGGCCCCGCGCTTTCGCTGACGGGAAGATCGTCCGTGATCTCCACGGTCTCGGGAGTTCTGTCAACTGTCGTGCCTTCCGCAGGGGATTTAGGTCCAATTTCCGCCCTTGGTGCCAAATGTTTATCAGGGTTTTCTTTGCCGGTGGAGTCAGCTATCCGCTCAGCGGTTTGTTTACGTGAAGACACGGGCGGGTCATCCGGCGTTACCAAGTTGACCAACGATTGAAAAAATGATTCGACCGGTCCGGGCTTGTCGCTGGAAGCTGTCGGCTTTTCGCCGCGCGCTACACGGTCTTTCCTATCGATCTTGTCGGCAACCCGGGGCATCTCAGTCCGGGTGCTTTCCGGAGGGGCGCTGCCGTCCGGCTGTTCCACACCGGGCCCCGGTCCGATGGCGACTTCCCCAACAATGGGTGGATGGGGTTTGTGGGGCGGTATTTCAAAGCGGTCGCGTTTAGCGACCCTCTTGCGTTTCGGTCGTGGTTTCTGAATCCTTTGCGGCGGCATCAGTTGGGTTATCCGCTTATTGTTCGCCGGGGCCACTGCCGCGGCAGACGTGCTGTCTGTCTGGGGCGTTTTCGGCCTCGGTCTTTTGGTCAGGTCAGTGGCCGTTAAGGGGGCTGCCTTGCGTTTTGCCGTCTTGCTTGCACTGCGCTCTGACAATAGGAAATGTGCGATAATAAAGTGTCCCTTGTCGACGGCCAAGTCGGCGGGGGTCATGCCATTGGCATCGTGGGCATTCAGGTCGGCGCCAGTGGCAAGGGCTTTTTTGACCGCACCAATATCATTGACCTCGACGGCCTGGAACAACAGTTGGGTTGGATCGGATTTTTGAGCGCCAGCGGGGTAGGTACAAATTACAAAAAACAACGCCGTTACAATGAGTTTCACGCAACCGCACACGTCCGGCAAAAACCGGCCTCCATCCCCAGGATATTGTCTGGAGCGTCGTCTTCGTTCCATGCCTGATTTTACGATCTTTCCACGCCTCCCGACACCCTGCCGAAAATTGTTACACGATCAACACACAATAACCGGGATTTATGGCGGTTTCAGGGCGGGTAAATAGCCAACCGAAAATTGAATATATATGAGTTTATGAAAATAAAAACGAATAAAAACAATTACTTATATGATATTAAGAGAAATTAGATCGAGATGAATTGTCGGGTTCTAGGGTGTTGGCCCCGCCGTCATTAAACAGCGTCGGACAGAGTGGCCTGACGGGGCTCTGGTCCAATCTGAGACGAAAACTGACGAATCGGAGTGAATCCGGGACTGTGAAGATGCTTGGCGTTACGGGGGTAAATAGGAGGCCTATACACGACATATGATTAGAATTCTTGACTTCAAAACCTGATCGGATGGCACGGTGCTTTAGTGGATGTCGTGGGCAAAGCTGTATGGAGACGTTCGCAGGCTCAGGGGATGGCGCTGTTGGTCGTCGCCGCGTTCCAGGAAGCCAGATCACAAAGGGCGCGTTCGCTCACTATTTTTTTTCGATCACGGCCACGTGGGCGTTCCTTTTTGGGCAGATGATCGGTATCCAGCGGTGGAAACAGGCCGAAATTTACGTTCATGGGCTGATAGGTGTCGGCCATGGCGCCACCGGAAATATGCCTGAGGATTGCTCCCATGGCTGTGGTTTCTGGTGGTTTCGGGATAGGCTGCGCCAGACGTTCAGCGGCGGCGAACAGGCCGGTCATCAGGCCGACGGCGGCGCTTTCAACATATCCCTCGCAACCAGTGATCTGACCGGCAAAGCGCAGACGCGGCATGGATTTGAGGCGTAGCGTTTCGTCCAGAAGTTTCGGACTGTTGAGGAAGGTGTTGCGGTGCAGCCCGCCCAATCTGGCAAATTCCGCCGTTTCCAGTCCGGGGATGGTCCGGAAAATGCGTTTCTGTTCGGAATAGGTGAGTTTGGTCTGAAATCCGACCATGTTGTACAGCGTGCCCAGAGCATTATCCTGACGCAACTGAACGACGGCGCGGTTGCGCACGGGATTGTTGGGGTTGGTCAGGCCGACCGGTTTCAGAGGGCCATAGGCAAGCGTTTCAAGACCACGCGATGCCATTACCTCGATGGGCAGGCAGCCTTCGAAGTAGGGGGTGTTTTCCTCCCATTCTTTGAAAGAGGTTTTTTCACCGTCGATCAACCCACCGATAAAGGTCTCGTATTGCTCGCTGCTCATGGCGCAGTTGATGTAGTCGGCGCCGTCACCCTTATCGTAACGCGACTGAAACCAGGCCTTGGAAAAATCGATACTTTCCTTGTAGACGATGGGGGCAATGGCATCAAAAAAAGCCAGCGAATCCTGGCCGGTAAGCGTGCTGATCGCCTCGGCCAGTGCGGGCGATGTCAGCGGACCGGTCGCCAGAATGACATTGTCCCAATCTTCCGGCGGTAAACCACGGATTTCACCGCGTTCGATACGGACCATAGGATGTTCTTCAAGGCGTCTGGTGATCTCGCTGCTGAAGGCGTCACGGTCGACGGCCAGCGCCGAACCGGCAGGAACCTTATGGGTGTCGGCGGCGGAGATGATCAGCGAATTCATGCGCCGCATTTCTTCATGCAGCAAGCCGACGGCGTTGTATTCGTGATCATCGGAGCGCAGTGAATTGGAGCAAACCAGTTCCGCCAAATGATCGGTGTGGTGGGCGTCTGTAGTTCGAACCGGGCGCATTTCGTGAAGGATAACGGGTACGTTTCTGGACGCAATCTGCCAGGCGGCTTCACTTCCGGCCAGTCCGCCGCCAACCACATGTACATGTTTCGGGTTCGACATTCGATTTTGTCCTGATATACAAGAATTCGCGAGCCGCCGGAACATAGTGACGAAGACCACATCTCGCAATGCAAAAAGATTTTATCATGAATCCGCGTGTGATTATGGTTCAAGGAAAATAGGATGTACGACCGCGACAGGATCGGAATTGGGCAATGAGCCTCCAGGACTCGTTTGACGTCGATAAGCAATGGAAGAAAATTTCCCAGAAGGAACTGGATGAAATCCTCGACAAGCATGAGAACTATGTTGTCGGTCGGATGGGCGGGGAACTGGCCAATCTGGGAATGCACGATCTTTCCTATCTTGATTTTTCAGATCGCGATCTGTCCAGGGTCGAAATGGTCGGCACCCTGCTGTGTCATTGCGATTTTCGCGGTATTAAACTTTCCGATTCCAATCTGTTTGCCGCTGACCTACGGTTTGCCATACTGGAAGGGGCCAATCTTGACCGGGCGGACTTGCGCGGGTCATGCCTTGCCGGTGCAAATCTGAGCGATGCGTCGCTGATTGACGCGGATATGCGTGACGGAGTGTTGCTGAAACCGAAAACCAAGGGTGGTGATCTGATTGCTGTTGTTCATGACGATGCGAGTGCGGGCATAGAAAAGGCGACCATGAAACGTGCCAACATGACCAATGTAAAAGTATCGGATTCAGTGATCGTACAGACGGATTTAACGGATTGTATTCTCAGGAACGCAAAATTCGTGCGTGCGAACCTGTCTTTGTCAAACCTGACCGGATGCGATCTTGAAGGCGCTGACTTTACCGATGCAACATTGAGCGGTGCGATCTTCAGTGGCGCAATATTCACCAACACCATTCTCGACAATGCCGACCTGTCAGGCGCAGACCTGATTGGCGCGATGATCGACAATGTTGATTTTTCCAAGGCCCGTATGGGGGATGCAAAACTGCCCAAGGGACTGAATGACCTTGACCAGTCCCTGCAGCAAATTCTGACCAAACACCGAGACTGGGTGATGAGCAACGGTAAGAAGGGAGTGCGCGCCGACCTCTCCGCCCACGACCTGACTCGGGTTAATCTTGACGGTGCGAACCTTTCTGCGGGCAATCTTTCATATTGCGTTCTCAAAGAGGCCAAACTGAAAAAGGCCGAGTTGCTGATGGCTGACCTGTCGTTTGCCGACTTGCGCGGGGCTGTTCTTGCCCGCGCTGATCTGCGCGGTGCGAAACTGGAACGCGCCAACCTCACGCAGGCCAATCTGGTCGGGGCCGTGTTCAGCGAAGTTAATGTCTCGAGCCGTGCGGGAGGGGGGGAGTGGCGGACAAATCTGTCGCACGCCAAATTATGCGGAGCGATGTTGAATGGCGCTGACATGCGTAATTCCGATCTGGAAGCTGTTGACTTCAGAGATGCGGATCTGCGCGATGTTGATTTTTACGGCTCGTTGATTATGGACGCGGATTTTACGGATGCTGATATTCGCGGTGCAAATTTCAACAATACCGACACTCGGGGCTGCAAGGGGTTGGATAAACCGGGTGAGTATTGATTTGCAGGCTGTTGACCGGTTTTCAGCATCGTGGCACCATAGCTGTATGCAAACCTTGAGGCGAGGAGCCTCTTAGGCAGATCGCGCCCGGCTCCCGCGCCGTTAGTGGTGAGAGGGAGAACGTCATGCACTTTCTTGTTTCATTGTTCGTTCCATTTTCCATTGCCGTTGTGTTTGGTATGACGGGCAGTGCAGCCGCGGCCCCACAGATTCTCGGTGTCAGCGCTGTTATTGAGCCGATACCCATGAAATGTGCGCAAGACACGTGCTCCGTTGAGTTGGCCAGTTTTTGCCTGCAAAAGAAGCGCGATGATCCCGATCCCGGGGTTGCCTATATGATCTTTAATGACAAAGACATACGGCTTCATTTGACGGCCTCGGATGGCCGTGTCTGGTCTGTCCCGGCTGCGGGTCATGTGAGGGTGACCGCTGAACGGAGCTTTACCGCCGTGAAGGTCGAATTGAGCACCGACGCCCTTTCGGCGCTCGGTGCCATCAAGGCAGGGCTTTCCGTTGCAGAAGGGGTGTCGTTGGTTCCGGTTCCCGTTGCCGGTGATCGCGATCCGATAACCGAACGAGAGCTGGCTTATGTAACGGATAATCTTAGGAAAAAGGCAGATCGCTGGATGACAGGCGACGCGGCCAAACCCCAGGCAATTCGTATTATTAACCGGATCGTCAACGCGACGCCCATAACCGGGCGGTTGGAAACGGCGAAACGCGAGAGCCTGTGGAATGATGTCGTCGGTGAATTGAGGGCGGCTCCGTCAAACAGCGGGGTTCAGAAGGCTCTGGAGATGTACGGCGCCTGCAAATTCCGTGTTGCCGTCGGGCGTTATTTCAATATGCGCTCGTGTCTGGAAGTCAAACAGGATTCGCTGATGCTGGACATGAATACCCATTACTGGCAGGCAATTGATGCGGGTAGTTGATACTTGCGTAGCCGAAGACTGGCCTCTTGGCGTTTATTGAGCAGCGGCGTATCATCAGGTCATGACATCGATTGAAACAGTTGAGCGACTGGCCGCCCGAATTCCCGATGGCGCATTCATTGCACTGCCGCCCGAATACAGTTACGTGCCGATGAAGTTGGTGCGCGCCCTGATCCGGCGCAAGGCGCGTGATCTGGATGTCCTTTGCGTTCCCATCGGTGGCATGGCGGTGGATATGCTGATCGGTGCGGGTTGCGTACGTTCTGTCGAGGCGGCGGCGGTCAGCCTTGGTGAAAGCGGACTGGCTCCAAGGTTTACGGCGGCCGTGCAGAAACGCCGGATTTCGATGAAGGATTCCACCTGTCCCGCCGTTCATACGGCTTTACAGGCTTCCGAAAAGGGAGTTCCGTTTATGCCCCTGAGCGGGCTGATCGGTTCTGATATTCTCAAACATCGTGATGACTGGAAAGTCGTGGACGACCCGCTGGGACAGGGCAACGGCCCGATTGCGCTGATTCCAGCCCTTCAGCCCCAGTTTGCGCTTATTCACAGTCCGCTGGGGGACCGGTCTGGAAATGTCTGGATTGGCAAACGCCGGGAATTGATGACGTTGGCGCACGCGGCCAAGGAAACGCTGGTCACGGTCGAACGGTTTAGCGACGATGACTTTCTAGGCTCGGAATCGACCGCCGCCGGTACCTTGCCTAATCTTTATATTTCCGCCGTTGCAGAAGCGTCGTCAGGGGCCAAACCATTGGGGATGCCGGATTGTTACGGGCGCGACAACGTAGCGATCAGCGCCTATGCTCAGGCGGCAAAAACTGAGCAGGGATTTGTGGAATATTTGTCTGTACAAGGTCTTTCTCCCATCGTTGAAGCCGCTGAATGAATTATCGTAAAGAAGAGTTTCTGATCGCGACCGTGGCCGGATTGCTGGATGATCCCGCCGTGGGTCATGTCGCCGTCGGGGCGGCCTCTCCGATCCCCGGCGCTGCCGCCTTATTTACTCAGGCTCGGACAAACGGCCGGTTGCGGGTATCGATCATTCATGGTGATGCCAATAATCCCTTTACCGACGGTGGCCGGGAACTTTTTGATGCTGCCGGACAGGGCCGTATAGATGCGTTTTTCCTGGGCGGCGTGCAGATTGACGGTGGCGCCAATATCAATCTGGTTGGTACGGGCTGCTATCCTGAAACCGAGCGGCGGTTCCCCGGCTCGTTCGGTTCGGCCCATATGTATTTCGTCATCCCCAAGGTGATTTTGTTTCGACCGGAGCATAGCCGCCGGGTATTTGTTGAAACCGTCGATTTTATCAGTGCGCCGGGTACAAGTGATCCGGGCGTTTACAGGCCGGGCGGACCGAAGGCGCTGGTTACTGAACTGTGTCTGATGTCTTTTCACGCCCAAACGGGGCGGTTCAGGCTGGAATCAGTCCATCCGGGTCACACTCTGGAAGAGGTCCATGACAATACCGGGTTTGACTTTGATGTTCCGGACCGGGTTCCGACAACGGCGGAGCCATCAGGCGATGATTTGAAACTGTTGCGTACGACCATTGGCGCAGAAATCGCCAAGACCTATCCCGCTTTTGGGGCACGGGTGTTCGGGATAGAAGTTGCCGCATGACATGAGAGATCAAGATGCCTGATAACAAACGGAGACACGAACGCATACCCGTCAACGAACCGGCTTCGGTCAAGAGCGGCGGAGACAGTTATGACGGAACACTAACTGACGTTTCAAAAAGTGGGGCTGCCGTTGAATTTGACTTCACCAAGGGAGAATCCCGTGTCCAATTTGACATCGGCAACAATGTTGAAGTCGATTCTTCAATTCTCGAGACCCGCCGGGGGCGGGTCGTGCGGCGCTATGACAAGGGTTTCGCCGTCAATTTTGAAAGAGATGATATCGCCGGAAATAATGAGGATTAATTTTTTGGATTGAGTTTCGATTGACGGGCCTGAACACGGGGCGGCCATTTACTTTTGATGAAGGAAAGAACGGCCCAGATGTCTCCATCAGCCAGGTCATCCTTGAACCCGGGCATGGCGCTTTTGAAACCATCCGGGGCCAGGGCCTGGCCACCTTGTTTAGTGTAGTCAAAAAGCAGTTGGTCGGGATGATGCCAAGTGTGGCCGCTGTCGTCGTGTGGTGGAGCGGGCAACTTGCCATCCGGCTTTCTAACGCGCCAGTTGGCCTGACCTTCCAGATTTCTGCCATGGCAGGAAGCGCAATAATCGGCGTAAATCGACCTCCCGCGATTGACCAGTTTGGGGTCTGCAGGGTCGGCGGCCGTGACGCCGAGGTGCGAACGCACCATGCCTTTGATAGATTTCCCCAAATTGGCAAACAACGAATTCGCTTGGGGCACCTCTTCAGGGTATAGCCATTGACGCAGCTGGGCTCCGCCACCAATGGCCAGCAGGCAAAGACAGATAAACGCAATGTACAGGAGTTTCTTCTGTTGCATGATTGAAGCTTATTCCTGCCAGCAAGAGGAAGGTCAAACCCTCAGGAGAACGACGCTATTTTTTCTTCGCCTTGCCAAGCAAAAAGAAAACAAACCAGACCGGGACAACCACCACGGCCCCCAGAAGGACATATTTCACTGCCCATTCAACGATGCGGGCGACGATTGCGAAGATCTCCTGAACCGTGTCGCCAAAATTCGCCAGCAGTTCTTTTGGATTAATTTCGAAAAAACTGAGCAAAACCCCAATCACAAAAGAGAAAACGAGAATTTTTATCAGGGTGTCTTTGATGTCTGCTGGCATGGTGTCCTCATTAACTGCTGTGGCGAGACTACACGATGAGGCCGGATTAGGGAAAGGCCGTTGTCAGGTGCGCGGCCACAAGATCATCTGTGTACAGCGAAAAAGCGCTACGGTTTTTTCCGTATCCGTATGGGTAACGATAGCGTCCCAGACCTGGGTCGTGCGACCGAGATGCTGCGCCGTGGCGACGCAGTGGAGCGTGCCGTCTCGGGCCGTACCCAGATGATTGCTTTTCAGTTCCACCGTGGTGAAGTTTTCCGCCCCCGCCGGAAGGTGGGCGATGGTCGCATTGCCGCACGATGAGTCGGCCAACGCCACCACAGCCGCCGCATGCAGGAAACCATTGGGGGCCATGTGGTTTGCAGTGATCGCCATATCGGCGGTAATTTGCCCGTCATCAACAGACAGGATTGTCACACCCATCCAGCCGATCAATGAACCGCTGGCGCGGTTATTGAGGAATTCGGGTGTGATCTCTGCGTGTCGGGTGATGGATACCATTGACGTCTTATTCCTAGGCGCGTTTTTTTGTTTTTGTTTTGATGCCCAGATAGGGGGCCAGATATTGGCCGGTGAAGCTGCCTCTAATCCGGGACACATCTTCCGGTGTGCCTACGGCGACAATCCGTCCACCCTTGGTGCCGCCGCCGGGGCCAAGATCGACAATCCAGTCCGCTGTCTTGATAACTTCAAGATTGTGCTCAATCACAATCACCGTGTTGCCCTGTTCGACCAGCGCATGAAGCACTTCCAGAAGTTTTTTGACATCTTCAAAATGAAGTCCGGTTGTCGGTTCATCGAGAATATAAATGGTTTTTCCGGTCGCTCGGCGGCTTAATTCCTTGGCTAGTTTGACGCGTTGGGCTTCGCCACCCGATAGTGTTGTCGCCTGTTGTCCGAGATGAATATAGCCAAGTCCGACCCGCTTCAGGGTTTCCATCTTGTCGCGAATTGTTGGCACCGCCTTGAAGAATTCGGCGGCTTCCTCGACAGTCATGTCGAGGACCTGGGCGATAGACTTGTCACGAAACCGGACTTCCAGGGTTTCGCGGTTATAACGCTGTCCCTTGCAGACATCGCACTGAACATAGACGTCAGGCAGGAAATGCATTTCAATCTTGATAACGCCGTCGCCCTGGCACGCCTCGCAGCGCCCGCCTTTGACGTTGAACGAAAACCGTCCCGGTTTGTAGCCCCGGGTCTTGGCTTCCGGCAACGCCGAGAACCAGTCGCGGATCGGCGTGAATGCGCCGGTGTAGGTGGCCGGGTTGGAGCGTGGCGTCCGCCCGATCGGAGACTGGTCGATATCGACGATTTTATCGACCAGTTCAACGCCTTCAAGTTTGTCATGGTCGCCTGGATGCAGGCGGGCATTGTGCAGGCGCCGCGCCAGCGCTTTGTAGAGCGTCTCGACAATCAGGCTTGATTTTCCGCCACCGGACACGCCGGTTATGCAGGTGAAGGTCCCGAGCGGGAATGTGACGTCAACATTTTGCAGATTATGGGCGCGCGCGCCTTTCAGAGTCAGGTGATGGCCGCGTTTATGTTTGCGCCTAATCTTTGGAATCTCAATCTGGCGCAGGCCCGTGAGATATTGTCCGGTCAGACTTTCAGGCGTCGCCATGACCTCTTCGGGGGTGCCATGGGCGATCACCTGTCCTCCATGGATTCCCGCTCCTGGGCCAATATCCACCAGATAATCAGCGACCCGGATGGCGTCTTCATCGTGTTCGACGACAATCACTGTATTGCCAATGTCACGCAGCCGTTTCAGGGTTTCCAGCAATCTGGCATTGTCGCGCTGATGCAGGCCGATGGAAGGTTCATCCAGGACATACAACACACCGGTCAGCCCGGAACCGATCTGCGAGGCCAGCCGGATGCGCTGGCTTTCACCGCCGGACAGGGTGCCGGATGAGCGACTGAGCGTCAGGTATTCAAGCCCGACATTCGAGAGGAAGTTCAGCCGTTCATTAATTTCACGCAAGATTCGATAGGCAATCTGGCTCTGTTTTTGGGTCAGTTTGTCGTCAAGTTTATTGAACCAGTCGCGGGCTTCATCAATTGACATTTCGACCACCTGACCGACATGCAAACCATCAATCTTGACGGCCAGGGCTTCCGGTTTTAGACGGTAGCCTTTGCAGGTCGAACACTTGGTAACCGTTTGATAACGCGACAGTTCATCACGTACCCAGCTTGAATCGGTTTCCCGCCAGCGCCGCTCCATATTGGGGATGACGCCTTCGAACGGTTTGGTGATTTCGTAGGCCTTGGAGCCATCGTGGTAGCGCATGGTGACATCTTCGCGTCCCGATCCAAACAGCACAATCTCACGGTGTTTTTTCGATAGCTTTGACCACGGCACCGTCAGCTCAAAACCGTAATGCGCTGCCAGACATTCAAGGGTCTGGCCGTAATATTTGGACGATGAATTTGCCCAGGGGGCGAGGGCCCCCTGATGGAGCGACAGGGTTTCGTTGGGAACCACCAGTTCGGCATCGAAATACATTTCCGTGCCCAATCCGTCACAAGCCGAACAGGCCCCAAACGGATTGTTGAAGGAAAACAGCCGAGGCTCGATCTCATCAATAGTGAACCCGGAAACCGGGCAGGCGAACTTCGCGGAAAATACCGTCCTGCCGTCGGGAACATGGTCTTTGATACCGGACTTTTTCACCGGTTTCTTGTTTTTGTCGGGTTTGGCGCTGGCGTCGTCAACGAAGGCGATTCCGTCGGCAAGCCCGAGCGCCGTTTCAAAGCTGTCGGCAAGGCGCTGTTCGATGCCTTCCTTGACGATGACCCGGTCAACGACAACCTCGATGTCGTGCTTGAACTTTTTGTCGAGCGCGGGCGCATCTTCAATATCGTACAGTTCGCCATCAATGCGGATGCGCTGAAACCCCCGCCGCGCGAGGTCCTGCATTTCTTTTCGGTACTCGCCTTTGCGGCCACGCACGATCGGAGCCAGCAGCAGAAGGCGTGTCCCGTCGGCCATCGTCATGACCCGGTCAACCATCTGACTGACGGTTTGGCTTTCGATGGGAAGGCCGGTTACGGGAGAATGGGGAACGCCCGTGCGGGCAAACAGAAGGCGCATGTAATCGTATATTTCGGTTACGGTACCGACGGTTGAGCGCGGGTTCCGGGATGTCGTCTTCTGCTCAATGGAAATGGCGGGAGAGAGGCCTTCAATCGAATCGACATCCGGTTTCTGCATCAGTTCCAGAAATTGCCGGGCGTAAGCCGACAGGCTTTCAACATACCGCCGCTGGCCTTCGGCGTAGATGGTGTCAAATGCGAGAGACGACTTTCCCGACCCGCTGAGCCCGGTGATGACCGACAGGCTGTCACGAGGGATTTCCACGTCGATGTTCTTTAAATTGTGTTCGCGTGCGCCACGCACGACAATCTTGCCTGTCGAAACCAACGTCGTTCCTCCAATACCCTGAACCGCACAGAAGTAATCCGGTTTGTTGCTGAGGTAAAGGTTTTGCATGACAGTGGGGACTGAAATATTTTGAGTATATCGGAATTATGGTGTTTTTGCGGGTGGCTCGAAATATGACACAAACCATGCTATACTTCGCGCCATTGAGACGTCTCTGAACCTTGGTTGCCGCGCGGCATTGAGAAAAGGAGACGAACATGACAACGGATGACAAGAAGACCTATCTGTTGACGGCGGGGATTCTGGGCATACTGGTTGTATTATTCGCCATAAGTTATGCAATGGGCTTGATCCCGACCCAGTCGCCATCGTAAATCAGGTCTCAGGACTTGGCGCTACGGGAAGCTAACCTCGTAGCGCCCTTTATTTGCCTGATTGTGAAAAAGGAAAAACTATGAGTGGTGATATGGACGCTGATTTTGATAAGGCGGATATCATTCTGTCTGCGGCTCTTGAACAACTTCAGGGGCAGGGCGTTAACCAGTATGTGTGGGGCATGGCGCTGGTTGAGGTCGGTGTTCTGGCCCTGGTCAAGCTGGAAGAGGACGACGAATCGATTCTTCAATCCGTGCGCCAGTTTATTGAAAAATCCCGGTCAACGCCGCCAATGCAACAAAGTTGAAATATTGAGCGACTTATCCACTGATTTGAGCCGCAGACGGGCTGGAACCGCTGTGGTCAAGACTGTAGAGTGCGGATGAGTTTTACAGCAGGGGGGCCAGATGGCAGGTTCAGTAAACAAAGTTATTCTCGTCGGCAATCTGGGACGTGATCCGGAAATCCGCTTTACTCAGAGTGGGGCCAAGATCGCCAACCTTTCCGTCGCCACATCGGAATCGTGGAAAGACAAGCAGTCCGGCGAACGCCGCGAAAAAACGGAATGGCATCGTATAGTTGTCTTTTCCGAAGGACTTGCGGGAATCGCTGAACGGTTCCTGAAAAAGGGGTCGAAGATTTACCTGGAAGGTTCGCTGCAGACTCGCAAATGGACGGGCAACGATGGTGTTGAAAAATATACCACTGAAATCGTGTTGCAGGGCTTTAATGGCACGCTGACCATGCTGGACGGTCGTGGTGAAGGTGGCGGCGGAGGCGGCTTTGACAGCGGCCCATCCGGCGGCGCCAGTGGCCCCGATTGGGGCAGCCCAGATAATGGCGGCAGTAACGGCGGAAGCGCGGGCGGCGGCGCCAGTGGCGGTGATCTGGACGACGAGATTCCTTTCTAGGATTGTTCTGATACATTACCTCGCTTGTCGGGTCGTTTGGCTGTGATATAGGTTGTTTGTTTCTGACAGACTCTTACCTCGCAGGCCCTTCCATGACGAACCCCTCTCTCCAATCTGCAGGCGACAACGCGGCTGCAAAACGTAATGTGCTGGTCTTGTCTATCTGTCAGGCCATGTCCATGACCGGTGCATCTCTGGTCATCACAGTATCTGCGCTGGCCGGCCAGATGCTGGCGGATGACAAGTCGCTGGCGACATTGCCGTTGGCGCTTCAGTTTACGGCGACGATGCTGACGACCATACCCGCGTCTCTGTTCATGGGACGCGTCGGTCGGAAAATAGGGTTTTCGCTAGGGCAAATAATCGGTGTCGGCGGGGCGGCGCTGGCCTCATACGCCATTTATCAAGGTGATTTCTGGTTATTTGCGGTGGCCAGCGCGATGCTCGGTTCACATAATGCCTTCTGGCAGTATTACCGGTTTGCCGCCGCCGATACCGCGACAGAGGAATTTAAGGCCAAGGCGATATCCTACGTTATGGCAGGCGGGGTTTTTGCCGCGGTTGCCGGGCCGCAACTGGCCAAATGGAGCGTTGATGCGTTTGAACCGGTTCTGTTTGTCGGCGGGTATGTGGTCATTATCTGCTTAAGTATGATCACGATCCTCATACTTCAGGGAATATCCATTCCCAAACCTGCCAGCGCCGGAATTTCGGTGCAGGGCCGACCGCTTCGTGTCATTGTTCGTCAACCGGTGTTTATCGTTGCCGTAATTTCGGCCATGTTCGGCTACGCCGTGATGACGCTTGTCATGACAGCGACACCTTTGGCTATGAAGTTCTGCGGGTTTGGGTTTTCCGATACGGCGACCGTGATCCAGTGGCATGCTCTCGCGATGTTTGCGCCCAGTTTTTTCACTGGGCACCTGATCAAGAAATTCGGCGTTCTTCAAATTATCATCTTTGGCACATTGCTGAACGCCGGGTGTATGGCCGTAAACCTTATGGGTATCGAATTTTACAATTTTTGGGGCGGGCTGGTGCTGTTGGGGCTCGGCTGGAACTTCATGTTTGTGGGCGGCACAACGCTTTTGACGGAAGCCTATCGCCCGGAGGAAAAATCCAAAGTCCAGGCCGTAAACGACTTTATCGTGTTTGGGACCGTGGCTGCGGCAAGTTTCTCGTCAGGGGCCTTACAGGATACGTTCGGATGGCCCGCCGTCAATGCCGCCGTGACTTTACCCATGTGCATCGCCTTTGCCGCCGCAGTGTGGTTTCGTCTGGTTCACAATCCGCGGAAAGCCAACGCCTGAGGTTGAGTTTCGTGCCGCAAACCGGTGATTTTCAGTCGATCCGTGTAGTTGTGTGCAGGCGCAAAAACTGCTAAATTCCTGAAAGGCGGCAGGAGGCTTTTCTCTGTCGTTTTGTTATTTTATAAACCATTGAAATTACTTGGTAAAATCCTTTGACATCACCTTCCGATACGGGGTCCGCCGCGGCGCCTGATTCTGATATTACTCCGGTTTCCATCGAAGACGAAATGCGCACATCGTATCTCGATTATGCGATGAGCGTAATCGTATCACGTGCCCTGCCCGACGTGCGCGACGGATTGAAGCCGGTGCACCGCCGAATCCTCTATTCCATGAAGGAAAGCGGCTACGAATATAACAAACCCTACCGTAAATCGGCGCGTATTGTCGGTGACGTCATGGGTAAGTATCACCCCCATGGCGATCAGGCGATTTATGACGCCATGGTGCGCATGGCGCAGGATTTTGCCATGCGCCTGCCGTTGATCGACGGACAGGGAAACTTCGGCTCCATGGACGGCGACAAGGCGGCCGCCATGCGATACACGGAAGCGCGTCTGGCCAAATCGGCGCATACGCTGCTCGAAGATATCGACAAGGAAACCGTCGATTTTCGCCCCAACTACGATGAATCGTTCAGTGAACCCGTGGTTCTGCCCGCCGGTTATCCGAATCTGCTGGTCAATGGTGCGGGCGGCATTGCGGTTGGTATGGCAACCAATATCCCGCCGCACAATCTGGGTGAAGTTGTCGATGCCTGTTGTGCCTATGTCGATAATCCCGACATCACCATTGAGGAGATCATCGAAAACTACGTTCAGGGACCTGATTTCCCCACGGGGGGACTGATTCTGGGGCGCCAGGGCATATTGAAAGCTCTGCACACCGGTCGTGGTTCCGTGGTCATGCGCGGGCGCACATCGGTCGAAGAAATTCGCAAGGACCGCTTCGCCATCATCGTGCATGAAGTGCCGTATCAGGTTAACAAGTCGCGCATGCTGGAAATCATGGCCGAAGCCGTGCGGGACAAGAAAATCGAGGGCATTTCCGACCTTCGTGACGAATCGGACCGTGATGGGGTTCGGGTGGTGATCGAACTGAAACGCGACGCCGAAGCGGATGTCGTCCTGGCCCAGTTGTTCCGCTTTACACCGCTGCAGACCAGTTTCGGCGTCAACATGCTGGCGCTCGATGGTGGTCAGCCCAAATTGATGAATTTGCGCGAAATTATTGTCGCCTTCGTTAAGTTTCGCGAAGAGGTTATCCGCCGCCGGACGATCTTTGAATTGGGCAAGGCGCGTGACAAGGCCCATGTTTTGGCCGGTCTGGCGGTTGCCGTCGCCAATATCGACGAGGTTATCGCCCTGATTCGCGCCGCCTCCGACCCACAGACGGCCCGTGCCCAGTTGATGGAACGCGACTGGCCCGCCTCAGATGTGGAAGCCATGATCCAGTTGCTGGATGAACCGGGGCATCGGGTAATTAACGGAAAATACAAACTGTCCGAAGCCCAGGCCCGGGCAATTCTAGAACTGCGTTTGCACCGATTGACCGGCTTGGAACGTGACAAGATTGGTGATGATCTTAAATCACTCGGCGATCAGATCATCGAATTCCTCACCATTCTAGGGTCGCGTGAAAAACTCTATTCCATCCTGCGTGCGGAACTCATGGAGATTCGCACGCAGTTTGCCACTGACCGTCGTTCGACGATCATCGAAAGTGAATTCGAGCACGATATCGAAGATCTGATCCAGCGCGAAGATATGGTGGTGACAGTGACATCCGCAGGCTATATCAAGCGCGTGCCACTGTCGACCTATCGGGCCCAGCGCCGGGGCGGAAAGGGGCGCTCCGGCATGGCGACCCGCGACGAAGATTTTGTTGAACAGGTCTTTATCGTCAATACCCATACCCCGGTTCTGTTCTTCTCATCCACCGGCATGGTCTATAAGATCAAGGTCTACAGGCTGCCTCTGGGTACGCCTCAGGCCCGTGGAAAAGCCCTGATCAACCTTTTGCCCCTTGATGATGGGGAAACCATATCGACACTTATGCCGCTGCCTGAGGATGAAGAAAGCTGGGCTGATCTTTTCGTGATGTTCGCGACGGCTAGCGGAAATATCCGTCGAAATTCCCTTTCGGATTTCACCAACGTCAAGGCCAATGGCAAGATTGCGATGAAGCTGGATGACGGCGACAGGCTGGTGCGGGTCAGGACCTGCACGGAAGACGAAGATGTCTTGTTGCTGGCGTCAGGCGGCAAGGTCATCCGGTTCCCGGTCACCGATGTGAGGGTTTTCTCTGGACGGACGTCTACGGGTGTGCGCGGCATCAGGCTCGCCAAAGACAACGAAGTGATCGCCATGTCGATCGTCCGCCATGTGGACGTAAGTACCGAGCTGCGTGACGAATATCTTCAGGCCGTAAATGCCCGTCGCAGGTTGACCGGAAGTGAATATGAGGACCGACCGGAAGACAAAGAACGTGATCTGCAACTGGCAGCCAAACTGGAAGACCCCCAGTTCCGGAAAATGGCGGAAGAAGGTGAGTTCATCCTGACACTGACGGAAGACGGCATGGGCAAGCGCACGTCGGCTTACGAATATCGCGTCGCCGGACGTGGTGGGCAGGGGATTACCGGAATAGAATTGGGACGGGCGAAAGGGAAATCATCACGAATTGTCGCCGCCTTTACGGTTGTTGATACAGATCAGATCGTGCTGGTTTCCGATGGGGGGCAGATTATTCGCTGTCCGGTTAATCAGATCAGTGTCGTCGGCCGCTCGAGCAGAGGTGTCAGTGTATTCAGCACGTCCGAAGACGAACACGTGGTGTCCGTAAGCCGACTTAGGGACGTCGTTGATGAAGATCAGGAAAGTGGCGAGGACGGCGAAGTTCAGCCGACTCTCGCTGACGATGCCGTCGAAGAGGTGGCGTCAGACGCCAGTGATCAGGGAGGCGAACAATGACTGAGCGGACGGCGGTATACCCCGGGACGTTCGACCCGGTAACCGATGGTCATATGGATGTGATCCGGCGGGCCAGCGGTATTGTTGATCGCCTTGTTGTTGCGGTCGCCGTCAACGCGGGCAAGGAACCGCTGTTCAACCTTGATGAACGAGTCGCCATGTTGCGTGAAGAATTGGAAGCGGGCGGCAATGGTCTTCCTTCCCGGGTTGAGGTTCTGCCCTTTGATACGCTGTTGATGGATTTTGTCGATGGAGTCGGGGCGTCAATTATTGTGCGCGGCTTACGGGCTGTGTCAGATTTTGAATATGAATTTCAGATGGCCAGTATGAACGGGCGTCTCAATCCCAATGTTGAGACTGTGTTCCTTACGGCATCCGAAAATCATCAATTCATTGCCTCCAGATTTGTTAAGGAAATCGGTGCACTGGGGGGAGATGTAGGGCATTTTGTTTCACCTCGTGTCAAGGCCTTGTTGCAGGCCAAGTACGAAAAATCCTGATCTTCGCCATTGCCTAAAAAGAATGCCCAATAGGTCATAAAAAGAGATTGACCCCTCCCGTATGCGACCTTATCTTCCCGCGCAGCTTAGGCGCCCGTAGCTCAGTTGGTAGAGCGCTTGACTTTTAATCAGGATGTCACAGGTTCGAATCCTGTCGGGCGTACCAATCAAGCCCCTGAAAACGAAAAGTTTTCAGGGGCTTTTCCTTGGGTAACGCTCGCCCTGGAAAATTCCTATATTGGTGGGACTAACGCGCAGTGCCGGGGAGGACCGCGCGGCAAAGCCTTTGGCGACGATAATATAGCGCGGCGAGCGATTTTGGACTTTTCGGCGCATGGTTTTAGACGGCCTTTTTGGGCGAAATGATTACTTCTGCTGCTTTTTTAACACCCGCCTTGGCGATTGAGTAGGTGGTTTCTATGGCTTCGATGTCGAAGTTCTGGAATATTTCCCTGATCTCTGGGGTATCATTCAGGCTCATTATGAACTGTCCCTTGATGTCGGCCAATACCGTGGCGAGTCGTTCGAAATCGGCCCTCTTGAACAGTTCCTTACCGTAATCGGATTCGCATCCCCAATAGGGTGGATCGAGATATAATAGGGTTGCCGGTTTATCGTATCGATTGATGAAGGATTCGAAGTCCAGGCACTCGATAACGACATCCGATAACCGGCTGTGCGCGGCGTCAAGCATCGGGCCGATCTTATTGAGATCAAAGCTCCCCGGACGGCCTGCCGAGACGCCAAAATTCTGCCCGGTAATCTTGCCGCCAAAGGCTGTTTTCTGAAGATAAAGGAACCGGCCTGCTCGCTCGAGTTCAGTCAGGGTCGCGGGATCGGTTTTCACCAATCGCTCAAACTCTGCACGAGAGGTAATCTGATATTTCAGGGTATCCATGAACTGCGGATAATGACGTTGTAGAATTCGGAAAAAATTGGTGACCTCCCGGTTGAAATCGTTGATCACTTCGACCTTTGGCTTGTAGGTGCGTTTAAAGAAAATACCACCCATGCCAACAAATGGCTCGGCGTAGGTCGTATGCGGGATGGCGTCAATTCTGGCAATCAGGCGCTTGGCAAGATTGCGTTTGCCGCCAAGGTACGGGGCGGCGGGTAAAACCGGGTCAACCGGCTGGAAATCATTGGACATGGATGGTTCCGATAAGCAAACTCTCCCCGCCTGTAGCTACAGGTGGCGGGACGGCCATTGTTAGGCCGATTGTGGTCGTGAGGGGTACCAGCCCTCGGTTCGGGCTGTTCGTGCAGCCCGTCCCCCGCCGGTTTCCCGGTGAAGAAAATCATCAATCCCATTTCCGCTCCAACCGTCCCGTAATTGGGCCGTTCGGTTGTCCGCGCTCCCAGACAAACCACGCGTGCGCCGTGGGTGTTGACCCCTTGCGTTTCCAGTCGGGAATATGGATTGACCAGCAAGAAGCGCGGGTTTCACAGACGTACATGCGGGTTGGCGGAATTTGTCCCCAGAACTCCCGGCGATCTGTACTTTCCCACCATGCGAACCGTTGAAAACAGACGACTTTGCGGGCACCCATAACGTTAAGCGCATGTTTGACAAACTCGACGGCTAATGAGAAGGGCGGGTTCATGAAGACTGAGAAATCGTCTTCAAACCCATCCGGCCTCATCTTCAGAAAATCGAAATGACCATTCGCACAGGCCAGGCCATATCCCCAATTGACAAGGTCCGTGGCGATGACCTCGTATCCCCTGTTAATGGCGGCCTCAGACAGCACGCCCCGACCACAGCAGGGGTCCAGAACCACCGGCGTCAACAACTCGACATCCAAGATGGACTCCGCCGCCCATTCGGGCGTCTCGTGCATCTCTACGGCCCGCCCCAATGCCTTCAGGTGCGCGAAAGGCCAGATGCGTTCGGGTTCCGGGAACATGTCGGGAGTTGTGTTCATCCGATCCCCATGGCGCGTTTGATGCGGGCGTCCTGAACGGCGGCGAAAAACCACCTGTTGCTTTCAATCCAGACGGATACTCGTGCTCTATAGGGAGCGAAATTTATGGACGCCCGGCGGTCATGATAAGGGCGCTTGCGCCGGTCTTTGCGGCGCATGGCGCGTTCGTAATTCCGGTGAGCCCGGCGTGCTGTCTTCCAGCTCTTCAGGATCGTTTTGTCGACACACTTCATGCATCGGCTGCAAATCCAGCAATAAAACCGGCCATCATCCTTGCAGGTTCTCTGGCACGAACCGACGACGCATTTCTTGCGGCCAAAAGGAACGGTCATTTTGCTTCGGCCTCCAGTGAGGTCGTGTAGGTGGAGCCGTTAAAAACATGCTTGCAACTGGTTACAATCCAGGTGCCGTTAACACCCTCGCGCACGCCGCTGACAACGAGCGGCGCTTCGGCGGCGATGGCCGGGTCGCCGGGCAGGGTCAGGGACAGCGTGGCGCGTTTGCGGTTCAATGCATCAAATTTCGATGCCGCCGCCGTCCGCGCATCTTCGGGGGTCGGGAAGCCGTGGCGGATGGTGAATACCGGCTGTCCGGCACCGGCAGTTTCCGTGACGCGCGCGCCGGTGGCCGGATTGTGCCAGTACGCCGTCACGGACAGATATCGCCCCCGATCCGGCAACGTCGCATGCCATGTGGTCAAATTTTCGCGGGTCAGAGCGACAGGCGTCAGCAGTTTCCCGGACGCTGATTTGACCTGTCCACGCGGTACGAACAACAATCGCCCGGCGGCGGGTTTGGCAACCGCGCCATGCTGTCCGGATAAACGGGTCAGCAGGTGGATGTCGGATTCCTCTGTCTGGTCGATCTGGGCAATCGAGACGCCCGCCAAGGCGTCGGCGATTTTCGGCTCATAGCCGTGTTCCGCCGCTATCGTCTTGACCAGATCACCCAAGGTGACGTTGGTCCAGTTTCGTGTTTTTGGCGCTTTCAGGGATTGGCGAAATTTCGCCGCCCGCGCCGTGACCTTTATCCTGTCGGGAGGCCCGCTGGGTTCCACCTGATCCACGGTGAAATCGCCCATATACGCAATGCCGGTTTCCTCATATCCCAGCCCAATCCGCACCTCGGCACCCTTGCGCGGCAAACTCAGGGCATTGTCCCGATCATCCAGCACGATGCTAACTCGGTCGGATTTCATCCCGTCTTCGTCGGTCACGGTCAGGCTAACCACCCGGTCAGAAAACAGTGCCGTCCTGTCGGTTCCGTCAATGGCGAGGGTGAAGATCGGTTTCATAACACGCTCAAAACGTCTTAATCACTCACCGCAGATGGCGGGATAGGCGTTGCCATCTGGCGCAGGCCCAATGCGATTTCAGGTCCATAATCCAGGCATGAATGCGCCAACAGATTTACGATAATTTCTCGTTGTACTTCCTGTTGATCTTTTGGAAGTTTACGAATCAACGCATCAAATATTTCTTCCGGCTTCATCTCTCAAATCCTCTTAATCGGTTTTCACTTTTAGGCGTTCCACAGCGCTTTCAATCGTTTCGGCTTCATGAATGTAATTCGCTTTTTTGCGGGCGGGCATGTAACAGGCGTGCTGTCGGATCGACAGAGCCTCCTC